>Ga0214172_1000033_pt1 | contig 75890 bp, 77 predicted proteins | sample TroBogEpilimnion_29_FD_153010 | JGI IMG/M metagenome (GOLD analysis project Ga0214172, IMG submission 153010) | Freshwater microbial communities from Trout Bog Lake, WI - 12JUL2007 epilimnion | ecosystem: Environmental > Aquatic > Freshwater > Lake > Epilimnion/Euphotic zone | place: Trout Bog...
ACCTATTGGACTGAACATTACTACGGAAGCAAACGCAACATTACCACTATCAGTTGGAAGGGTAAGGGTGAAGTTGACACTAATGAAATTCGTAAATGGTGTAAGAAGACATTTGGTAAGAGTGGCTACCGTGAAGATATTGAAGATAGTTACTGGGTAGATAATACAGAAGTTGGCGAAATCATGTTGTGCAAAGATGAGTTTCTTACTATGTTTCTATTGAGGTGGACATGACAACATTACATGATCCTAATATAGCCAGTAATGTGACGGCTACGGCGCAGAAGATTCTCATGCCCATGATTAAACACCTTACACCTACATTACTGGCACATGGTATATTGGGTGTACAACCTATGACAGGGTCGGTGGGGCAAATCTTTACTATGCGGCACAGCTATACACCACAGTCCAAATACAAGTTCAGCCGTGCTAAGTGGTACGAAGCAGACCATCGCTACGAAGACTACGAGGAAGTTATAGCATGGTGTACTGAACATTTTGGCCCACGTCCTCGATATCCTGATGCTTGGACACGATGGGCTGATATTCACATTGATAAAATTCGATTCCGTGACGAAAAAGATTATGCTTGGTTTGTATTACGCTGGTCATGAAATATAATCTCAATAGAAGTATAGGCTGGAACTTAGATATGACCAACATGATAGTAACACAACGAATTTATAATGGCGCTGATTGTTATAATTGGACTGAATATTTTGCTATCATTCCTAGACGAACCGTATCAGGTAAACTAGTATTCTGGCAAAAAGCATATAAGCGTAGATACTGGGCGGTGTGGGGTACTGGGTTTCATATGGAACCTGAAGTTGAATACGGGGATTTATTTGACGTATTGTTATATCCTTGTGTCAACGTTCTGTAAGGTTTGTGCGTTATTAGTATACAGGAGTAGATATGACTTATTCTGAATGCCACAATAACGCACACTGGACGACCAAAACAGTTGGTCCTTTTTTGAGAAAAATGCATGATAAAGTTGAAAAGTGGTGCGATATCTATTTGGGCAACAATAACTATTGTAGCGACGGATACCATTATTCTTTCAAACATAAAAAGCATGCGGAAATGTTTGCTTTAAGATGGCTATAACAATTAAATTAGATGGTCCTTTATCTTCACAAGAAGAATTATGGCTCGCAAAAAACGTAGGACCTAGACTTCATTATATTCACAACAGTGTTGGCGGAGAAGGTTGGATTGCCAAACGTCAACAATCTCAAAGTTACTCATATGAAAAACCTGAATGGGCATTGACATTGGAAGACGAACGTTTTGCAACTTTCTTTTTGTTGATGTTCCCGAAATGATAGAGGTTAAACTTATAGACAAGATGCCCAATGAAATTATGGACATCGTTAGAGAACTTAGACAACAGGGGTATACTCAAGGTAATGATTTTGATTTTGCGTACAATAAACCCAGATATGATGACTTGAGCCATGATGCAGTGTATAATAGACATACTGTGTTCACATTTTATAAAGAAAAATTAGCAACATGGTTTAGTCTAAGGTATGAATAATGGCAATACAAAGTTTAGGAAGTAGCACAGGTACATTTGTACCATTGCAACATGTAACTCAACCTGATCGCACCTCTTACGAAACAACTAGTCGTGGTCGTATTACACATAAGATTGATTTGAATCATCAAAAGATTGATCCAAATGATTATATCAAATGGTGTCGTAGAAATTTAGGTGAGCGTGGTGTAGCTTGGGACTTTTGGCTAGCTGGCAATGTGTTGTATATTGAAATCTGGGACGACAAAGCAAAGTTTATTTACGAAATGTGGAAGAATTAAGAGGGATACAGATGGCAGCGGATATTATGATTGACATTGAGAGTTTGTCAACAGACCCTTACTGTGTTATACTTACAATTGGCGCAGTGCGCTTTGATCCAAAGGGCTCTGGCATCGCTGAGAGATTGGAACTCAGACCAACAATCGAAGAACAGACAGACATATACAATAGAAAGATAAACGATGACACATTACGCTGGTGGAGTGAGCAATCACCCGCAGCCCAAGAAGAAGCATTGGGTGACAGAGATAGAATCTCTTTTAAAGAATGCATGGAAAAACTTTACAAGTTTTGCTGGAATCGCCGTGCTGTGTGGAGTAACGGTGCTGCTTTTGACTGCGTGGTTATGGAAACAGCATGGAAACAACTTGACATGCAAATCCCCTGGCCTTTCTGGAGTGTGCGAGATACCCGTACTCTTTATGAAGTGGCAGGAGTCAGACTCAGTGATGGCGGGCATGTTACTTCTCACAAAGCAGTAGAAGATGCCGAACGACAAGCACTTGTAGTTCAACAAGCATATATGAAAATGATTAAAGCAGGATTAATGACACGATGATTACATTACTAGGACACGGATATATTGGCGAACACATTGCAAAAGAGTTTGATGCTAGCGGTATCAACTTTAACTGGTTGCATCACACTGATACAATTCCAGAAGAAACAACATTCATTGTTAATGCAACAGGATACACAGGTGTACCAAACGTTGATGCCTGTGAAAAAGAAAAACAACAAACTATCAACGGTAATGTTATCTTCCCATTACAGTTAGAACAAAATAACATCAACACGCCTATACTACATATCTCAAGTGGATGCGTATATACCGGATATGAGAAAGAGTTCACAGAAAATGATGCTCCAAACTTTGACTTTAACAACGGTAGTTTTTATAGCGGTAGTAAAGCACTAGAGCAAAAACTACTTGAGCCATATATGCACAAGAGTTATTTGTTTAGAATTCGTATGCCTTTTGGTAACGAAAGTCATCCAAAGAACTTGTTTACTAAACTTGAAAAGTATGAAAGACTCATTGACTACCGTAATAGCATCAGTTACGTACCTGATGTTGCTAAAGCAGTTCTCCACTTTATCTTGACCAGACCCGAGTGTGGAGTATATAATGTTTGTAATCCGGGTAGCGTCACAACTAAAGATATCAGTGATGCACTAGGATTGACTAAAGAATGGTTCACAGTGGATGAATTCAAAAACGCAGTAGTTGCACCAAGAAGCAATTGTGTATTGAATTCAGACAAACTAGAAAAAGTATTCCAAATGATTCCTGCAAAGATGGCAATGTTAATTGCAGTTAAAAAATACTATGAAGTTTCAGAGTGACGTAGATATTGACTTTGGTAATAGAGATAAAGTACTTGAGCACATCGAGTATACCTCTGCTGCCATGCGTAAAGTCAATCCTATTCGTAAACACGCTACTGGCATTTATGTTACTGACGTACCATATGATAGTATAAATGACATGGCTAACTTAGATTATCAGGAAGCTGAAAAGCGCGGGTATGTTAAGTTAGACTTTTTGAATGTCCATGTTTACAACAAGGTACGTGACGAACAACATCTACGTGAACTAATGCGAGAACCTGATTGGGAGAAACTAAAGGATCAAGTATTCGTTGATAAACTTGTTCACTTGAGTAATCATTATGCTAGTATGAAACGTATGCCTGAACCTATTGATAGCATACCTAGATTAGCAATGTTCCTTGCTGTGATTCGACCAGCTAAAAAACATTTGATTGGCTTACCCTGGCGTGAAGTAGCAAAAACTGTATGGGATAAAACTGATGGATACAGTTTCAAAAAGAGTCATAGTATTGCCTACGCACAGTTGGTAGTAGTACACATGAACTTGTTAGAAGAATTAGGGGATGCGTTTTACGAGAGTGATTGATTTACGTTTGCTTTTGCGTTTTCCTAGCTCTAACATACTACAAATAGGACCGTGTACAATTGTTAGGCTTTTGTTATTGAACGTTCGTAAATAGGGTTTGAAGTCATTCCAATCATGCTTCAAGAACATATTAATGGGGATCAATCTATTTGATTCCCACCACCATATCTCACCTAGTTCTAAAAACTTTTCACGCATGATCTGGTCAATAATCGAACCATAATCATATATAGTGGTAACAACATCATCACGGTTTTGTACGATTCCTACATAGTCTTGACCTGCATAGGAGCAAACAGTGATGAATGGGTGATTTTCTGACAGTTTCTTAAAAAATTCGTTGTGCATCAAAATAATAGCTCTTGGTTTATTTATCTGGGCAATTTTACCATTATATTTAATTTCTTACTAAATACATTAAAGGAGCCAATCTGTGTACTCAACGAGTGTTTATTATTATATACCAAGACAGGAAGTTGTCTTGTACACCGGCACTTCACCTAGGAGCTATCAGACCGTGTATTCAAAGAACCTAAAACTACATAAGGGTGTAGACAACAGAATCCAATTTAGATTCATCAACCAAGAACAGAAGCCCGTAGACGTATCTAGTGCAGTCTCAGGTTCTAATCAGATTACATTCCGTCTTATGGACTATCAAGCAAATACTATCTTATTGGAAACTGCACTTACCTCAATAGGTTTGGACCTTACTGGTATATTAGAATTGCAACTGATGGAAGGGCAATTAGCTGGGTTTGATTCACAAAAATGCTATTACTCACTAGAGATTCCTGTAGGCAGTTTCAACCAACCTGTATTCACCGACAGTAATTCAGGAGCACGTGGTATAATGGAAATATGTGATAGTGTCTTACCTGCACATATGCCAAGTACCACAATAACTATTCCTAGCTTACCTGTTCCAGTTAACGGTGTCACTACTTTCCAATCTAGCGTATACGACAACACATACAACCCATCACTAACACTACAAACATATTTCACTAACTTTGTTGGTAACGTAACTGTACAAGGTTCAACCAGTCAAGATGTTGATTTCTATGATATCAACACAGTACAGTATGGTTCTAGTACACCATTTACTGACACTGACTATTATGTGATTGATGGGTTTCATCCTTTCATTCGTTTGAATGTAGTATCTACACAGGGCACATTGGATAACATAATTGCCAGATAACTTGCTTTCTGATACATACTGTAATATAATTGTAGTATGTTTGATATCCTAAGCATCATACCCGGAAAAAAGAAAAAGACTTCAAGTGGTTGGACAAGTTTCAATGCCATCTGTTGTGGTCATCGCGGGCACAGAGCAGACCGTAGAAGTCGCGGTGGCTTAAAGTTTGATGGACAATATAAATGGGTCATGCATTGCTTCAATTGCGGCTTCAGTTGTAGTTTTCAATTAGGTAGACAAATAAACTCAAAGACAAAAAACTTTTTGATTTGGTGTGGTATTGACGAGACACAAATACAAAAGTGGAGTTTAGAAAGTCTACAACACAAAGATTTATTAGATTTTACACAGCCCAAGAAACGTGAGAACATCAAGTTCAAAACTGATGAACTACCTGAAGGTAGCGAAAAGTTAGATAGCACAAAACTAACTCACAAAATCTATTTGGATTATATTAGTAAGCGTGGGGTGGATATAAATAGTTACTCTTTTTACATAACGCCCAACGATACTACGATGAATGGGCGTAACAAGTATCGCATTATAGTCCCATACACTTACAAAGGTAAGAACGTAGGACACACTAGCCGATACTTAGATAATAGAACTCCCAAATACATTAACCATCAACAACCGGGATATGTATTCAACATAGACAAACAATCAGAAGATTGGCAAGTGTGTATAGTTACCGAAGGTATCTTTGATGCTCTTGCAATTGATGGTGTTGCAGTAATGCACGATGATATCAGTTCAGAACAAGCTACATTATTGGCACAATTAAATAAACGAATCATTGTAGTTCCAGACCAAGATAAGACAGGACTAACAATGTGTGACCGTGCTTTAGAACTAGGATATAGCGTCAGCTTACCAAATTGGGAAGCAGGAGTTAAAGACGTAAACGATGCTGTAATCAAGTACGGCAAACTCCCCACTTTACTAAGTATCATTCAAAATGCTACAATGAGCAAAATAAAAGTAGAATTACAAAGGAAGAAAATTGGCAAAACAAACGGATTCTAAGCATATTGATTATACACCAGAAGTACAGAAATTTTTTCTATCATTGATGTTGACCAACGCGGAATTATATACTCGTGTTATGAACATTATGAACAGTGAGAACTTTGACAAAAGTTTAAGACCTGTTGCAGAATTTTTCAAAGAACATACAGACAAATATAAGGTACTGCCTGAACCTGAACAGGTTAAAGCAATGACTGGTGTTGAAATTAAACCAATTGAAAATGTCAATGAAGGCATACAAGAATGGTTTATGGATGCATTTGAGGCATTTACTAAGCGACAAGAATTAGAACGAGCAATTCTTAAAGCAGCCGATTTGTTAGAGAAAGGTGACTTTGGTCCCGTTGAAAAACTAATCAAAGATGCAGTTCAAATCAGTTTACAAAAAGACATGGGTACAGATTATTTTCTTGACCCTAAAGGTCGTATCAACAAATATTTTAATGCAGGTGGTCAGGTATCTACGGGCTGGCCTCAACTTGATAGATTGTTGTATGGTGGGTTCAGTCGTGGTGAACTAAACATATTTGCAGGTGGTAGTGGTTCAGGTAAATCATTGGTAATGATGAACTTGGCATTGAACTGGTTGTCAAAGGGTTTGAGTGGTGTTTATGTCTCACTTGAATTGAGTGAAGAATTAACCAGCTTGCGTACAGATGCTATGGCAACTAGCATGAGCACACGAGACATTCGCAAAGATATTGATACAACTGAACTTAGAGTTAAGATGCTGGCTAAAAAGTCAGGCAACTATCAAGTCAAAGGATTACCTGCACAAAGTAACGTCAACGATATTCGTAGTTATTTAAAAGAATATCAGATACAGACAGGCAAGCGTGTTGACTTTGTTATGATTGACTATCTTGACTTGGTTATGCCGGTCAGTGTGAAAGTTAATCCTAACGATCAGTTTATCAAAGACAAGTATGTTAGTGAGGAATTGCGTAACTTAGCAAAAGAGTTAGGGATTCTTATGGTAACTGCTAGTCAGTTGAATCGTACAGCGGTCGATGAGATTGAGTTTGACCACAGTCACATTGCAGGTGGTATCAGTAAGATTAACACAGCAGATAATGTATTTGGTATCTTTACAAGTCGTAGTATGCGTGAGCGTGGTAAGTATCAGATTCAGTGTATGAAGTCACGTAGTAGTACAGGGGTTGGTCAAAAGATTGACTTGGAATACAATATCGAAACCATGCGAATTACTGATGAAGGCGGGGAAGATGGGGAAGGGGAAACTAGCTATAGACCTAATAATCCACAACCTAGTCCACACAATATTATGAGTCAATTAAAACCGCAAAGCACAGTTGTTCAGGAAAATGTAACAACTAACGATATTGTCCATCAGCAAATAGAACCAGCAGAAACATCTAGTGTTAAGAAATTAATGTCTAGTAGCGGAAACGCAAAATTAATGAGTCTACTTAATAAGCAGAAAAGCCAATTCTGATAAATAATAATAGGAAATCTATTTTATGCAAAAGAAAACTCGCAGCCTCTTAGAGGAATTAGAAGCGATTGGACAAAATCGTGACACTAAGCACATTATTGAGAGCCGTGCAAATAACATCATTACCAGCGCTATTAATTTGTTGGAAATGATTAACAAGCATTATGACTCAGAGAAAGCTGCCATCCTAGAACGCAAATTATTAAATGCTATCAAAGCACGAGATACTAGTAGATTTTCAAACAGTGTGAGGAAAACTGATGAAAATTAAAGAAGTTATTATTGCTGAGGGCATATTGAGTAGTCTTGCTCAAGCTGCTTTTAAAAACAAGGGCTCAGGTGGCTATGGATATCAAAGCATGGGCCCTAGCGGCGACTATGCCTACAAACATTTTATGCAGGGTTTTACTAAAGAACTTACTAATTTAATTCAAAGTTCAGAAACATCAGGAATGCCAGTTAATTTTCCTGCATATATCAATGCATACTTGACAAAATATCATTGGCATGCATCACAACAACAGCAACAAATATTGTTTAATATTGGATCACAATTACAAGCCTCTAGCAATCCTGGTATTTCCAAACAGTTAATCAATAAATTAGGTGCAGCATTGTGGCAAGTTGGGCATGAACAAATGCGTGACCCAAGAACTGGCAAAGTAATCAACATAAATCAAACCGACAATAGCCAAAGTAATGTGAGTTCTAACGTAATGGGGAACATGGCAAATCAGTTGACTGCTACTCCCGCAGCTCCTGTGCCACCTACTACACCTCGTCAAAGTCTAGCACAAAAAATGGCTGCAAGACGTGGCCAGGCCTAACTTTTTTTGAGTTTGGCATAAATAAATGTATGAATCTATATGATTCAAACATTTAAAGGAAAACAAAATGGCATATTTTACACGTACCCATGGTGATTCAAAACCAGTATTTCAATCAGATACACTAGATCCAACATACACAAGCCCAGCAGCTTCTGGTACTCCAGTTAACATCGCTGGTCCACACTTAGAGTTCTTCACTATTGACTTAGGCGCATCAGCAACAGGTCAATTGGGAACAGGTGGTGCAGTTGAAGCAGCTATCAAAACTATCCAACAATTGGCAACAGTTTACATGTACCAACTAGACTCAGATAAACTATCTGTAGCTATGTATCCAGTTGGTGCTTGGGGCACAGCAGCAGACGGTACAGCAGGTTACAACTTGACAGCAGCTATCACTGCTTTAGGTACAGTTAACGGCTACGACTTGTCTGGCGCAGCAGTTCTAGGTAAAGCATCATCAGCTACAGCTGGTGACGGTTCAAACAATGGTTTCAAATTGATCCAATCTTAATCTAATCTTTAGATTAAAAACTAGCCCGAGATTTTCTCGGGCTTTTTTACCGCTATAAATACGTAATGAGATTAAGATGCTACACCCTATTTGACATTACCCCAACTGGTGTAACACTAAGACGTAAACCATCATTGATTGATAATGAAAATGACTGGGAAAGACAACGTAGAACGCAATGTAACTATGATACATTGATTCAAGTTATATCACTACGTAGTCTTCCTGAAGATATCAGTACAGTCAAGAAAACTGACACATTATTCAAAGATAGTAAATTTGGATTCTTGTTTGAAGACGAAGAAAATCAACAATGTTGGACGTTTGATTTTACTGTAGCACAAAAAAGTGTATTCAATGATGGATACACTGAATTAGGAGCATTGTACTATGATTGTAGCGGTGTACCCATGTTGAAAACAGACTCAGCTTGGGACAAACTTCCGTTATTCTTAGACATTACACCTGAATTAAGGAATATATATTTTGAAATACTCAAAGAAGATGAGTGAAAAGGAAGTTTTCAAACGGTTTCAAAAACTGTTTGATAAAGCTGACCTATTAGAAATGAGCAAAGACATTATCTACGAAGATAATGGTAAATACATTTTGCTTGAAACATATGAGATTAGTAAATCAGACAAGGGATTTACATTACATAAAAATGGAGTACACATGGAACGTGTATTCTGTAACGCTAGAAATGCTATTGTGTACGCTACACTAGACAAACGAAACAAAATCATGGATGCTAAAAAAGTGGTTGAGTTAGACCGTGTCTTAGAAGATAGCAACAACAGCATGGAATTGCACAAAAAATTAGCTGACCGAGCAAAAGACTTAGATACCAAAACCATCTATCTTGCTAAATTGCAGGAAGCTAAACTTAAAAAAGACCATATCAACGAACAGTTGGATGACTATATCATAGAAGTAAAAAAGTGGCAGAATGCTAGATTTGCTCAGGCCGCAAAATAAAATAAACTGTGATAAATACAATATTAGTACTCTAGGAAAACACTATGAAACTTAACGAATTTAACATGAAACCAACTCAAGTTGCTAAAAAAGCACTTAAAGAACATTTCAACACAAACCTAAATGTAGACAGTTTAAGTCTATACGACACTAAACGTATGCTTACAAAAGTCCGTGGTTTGATTAGCGAAATGCGTACTGGCCAAAAAGCTGTCACACGTGAATCTGATTCTTCTTACATGAAAGCAGTATTCATGGAACAAGCATTGACACATCGCTATGGTGAGTTGAAGGCACTTCCAATGTACAATCAACGTATTGTGCTTGAGAACGAAGAAGTTGAAAAATCACAAGTTGTTTTAGCAGCACAAGAAATGGTCGACAGCCTACAAAAGATGGTTGAAGAAGTTTCTGATATGCTAGTTAAAGAACTACCAGCAGTTGTTGACGGTGTTAACAGTGAGTTTGGTACAAACGAAGGTGAAACATATAACCAACAAGTTTCCGAAGCATTGAGTTCATTACAAGCAGCATTGACTCAAGCCCAAGGTTCAGTCAAATCAGCATTAGGATCAGTAACTGGTCAAGGTGGTGATATGGGTGCTGGCATGGATGACGGTATGGGAATGGATGACGACATGAGCATGGATGACGGTGACATGGAAATGGACAGTGACGTTTCTGTTGAAGAACCTGAAATGGATGCTGAGCCAGAAGAAGAACCAGAAGAAGGTCCTACTGGTAACGTCGGTAGAGCAACACGCTAATCACTTATGAGACTCTACGAATTCGCAAACGATGATCCACTACGTGTAAAATTGACCGCTGTTGTTGGTCAAATTCAATCACGTATGGAACACACAGAAGAACCCATGTCTACTGACGAATTCCTAGATATATTAAAAAACAATGATATCTTTATTGACAAGAATGATTTGTTTGATATGGTAAAAGCAGAGCCATTGAAAAATATTGTTGCTAATGTCAGTAGTCATCAAATCACTTTTAAGGGTCAGCCGGGTGCTGACAATGATATAGGTGGCGAAGAAAGTCCTGATGAACTAGAAAAAACTCGACAGCAAATGGCGAGTAAGCAAGCAAAGAAACTAGCTTAACCAATATGATTGTACCACAGAGTAATTTGTAGTACAATTTCCATATGTACATACCAAATAAATATATTTACCAAGAAATACAAAGAGTTGAAACACCACAAGGACGAAGATACGCTACACCTGATGGTGAGAAACTTCCATCAGTAACTACGATTCTTTCAGCAACTACACCTAAAGAAAAACAAGAAGCATTACAGAATTGGCGCAATAGAGTTGGTCATCAAAAAGCGCAAGCAATTGTTACAGAAGCTGCAGGTCGAGGCACAAGAATGCACAAATTCTTGGAAGACTATATCAAAACAGGTATATTAAATGAATCAGGATCAAACCCATATAGTATCCAAAGTCACAAAATGGCTGACTCAATTATCAGGCAGGGTCTATGTAATTGCACTGAGTTCTGGGGTACAGAAGTCCCACTTTACTTCCCTGCGGTCTATGCAGGAACAACTGATTTGGTCGGTGTCCATGATGGTAGTGAATCTATCATGGATCATAAGCAGACTAATAAACCCAAAAAACGTGAGTGGATCGATGACTACTTCATCCAACTTGCGGCTTATGCAACTGCACATAATGAACTTCACGGAACAAAGATCCGCAAAGGAGTCATTTTTATGTGCGATCCAAATGCTATGTACCAAGAGTTTATAATTGAAGGTACTGAGTTTGACCAGTATCAACAAGAGTGGTATAAACGCCTAGAACAATACTACAGTCAGTTCGTTTGATACGTGATAAATAGTATAATTAACGGATTATACTATGGCAATCGTACAAATATCAAAGATTCAACACAGAACAGGCGCAAACGTTGACTTACCTCAACTTGACGTAGGTGAGATCGGGTTCGCAAGTGATGAACGTAAAATTTATATAGGAAATGATCCTGTATTATATCCACCAGTAGGTGACGGAACAACACAAACTGAAATCTTAACAGATTCAAGTACACTAAGTTTTAATCAGATTAACGGTACAAACAATACTGCTATCAGTCTTAATTCAACTGCCCCCGGTGAGTTGCTAGTTGCACAAGAAATCAATGGTGTGCTTACTTGGGTCAATGGTGGTAGCACGACAGGTGTTCCAATTGATTTAGGCAATGCATCTAACGTTAAACTTGAAGGTGGGTTCAACGGTGCAGTACTACAATCAGACGGCATGGGTAATCTATCATGGGTTACTAATGGTGCTGTGCAATATGCAATCGCAGGTATCACAAGTGCTGATACAGGCGTATTAACAACTACAACAACAAACTATATTCCAACTGGTGCTGCTGTAACAATTACAGGAATTACTGATTCAGGTGGCGCATCGTTCCAAACAGGTGGTGCCGGTGGTACTAACATGTATTATGTTAAACGTAATAATGATGGTTCATTGAGTTTGTATGAGGATAGCGGCTTGTCCTCACCAGTTGCAACTAACGGCTTCTTGTCTTATGTTGCTACTACTGGTACAATCACTGCAATGGTACAAGCATCAGGTGCAGCAAGTGCAGGCGGCTCAAATACACAGATTCAATTTAATGATGGTGGTAGTACATTAAACGGAACAGGTAACTTAACATATAACAAAACAACAAACGTACTTACAATGTCAGGTAATATTGTTGTTGGAAATGTTGTTGGTAACAGTTATGGTTACTTCAATGGTCCAATAGGAAACACAACTCCTAATACAGGTAAGTTCACTAGCACTTTTGTTGGTAACACAACTGCCAACGTTTTAGTAACAGGTGGCAATGTTTCTGCAACTGCTAATATCACAGCAGATATTATTCATGCCACACACAATGGTTCAGGAACTAACTTCCAAGTTGGTGATGATGCTTGGATTGGTGATATCAATACTACAAATACACTAGTCATCAAGGGTCAGCAAGACCCTACAACGGGCTATGTTGTATTTGGTAACGCAGATACAACTAGCACATTAGGTCGTAGTGGTTCAGGTGCATTGACATACAACGGTGATTTTACTGCTAACGGTAACGTAACTGCCGGCAACATCCACTTAGGTACTTGGTCAATCTTTGCAAATACTAACGGTATCTATGCAAACAACGGAACACATACGTTCAGCATTGGTTTGACCCAAATCTGATAAATACTTAATACGCTCTTAATTCTGAGAGTTTATGCAGTACCCACTGCGTAGCGGCTAGAACCCGCTATTTTTTATAAGGAAAAACAAATGGGACGTCCTCTAAACAAAAAGTGGTTCGGTAACGAAAACGTTAACGACTCAGGTGAAACACAAAGTAATTTAACTCCTGCATCTGGTGTACAGATTGAAGGTGAAGGTGTTGCTAGTGTTACAATTAATACTGCTGGTTCATATTCTGCAGGTTTGCCATCAGTAACATTCAGCGCACCTAACTTAGCTGGTGCCGGTGGTGTTACCGCTACTGGTGTAACACATGGTAAGGCATTATCAGCAGCTACTACTGCTAATGGTTCAGGATACAACTTTGGTGATGTATTGACTGTAGTAGGTGGAACTTCTACTACAGCAGCTACATTTACAGTTGCTTCAACATTGGTAGTATCAGCAGTTAAAAGTGCTGGCGGTACAGGTTATGCTGACGGTGACTTGTTAACATTCAGTACAGGTTTCTCACCATCATTAATCTTGCGTGTCAATCGTCCAGGTGGCGGTACAGGTTCACCGGACAATTTTACAATTACTCAAGCTGGTCGCCGTACTAGTGCTAACCCAACTAACCCTGTGACTTATGATAGTCGCACAGGTTCAGGGTCAGGATGTACAGTTACTTTAGGTTTTGGTGTTTATAGTTTCAGTACTGTAGTACAAGAAGGTGATTATACTGCAATGCCAAGTAACCCTGTTAGCTTTACAGGTGGTAGTGGTACAGGAGCAGCAGCAACAGTACCGTTTGGTGTAAAAAGTGTTTATGTTACTGATCCAGGTTCTGGATACACAACAGTTGCAGATGCAGCAATTACATTCAGTGCAGGCGCCGCAGCAGCTACACCAGTATTGACAGTTGCAAGTGACACACCTTACAGTGCAGAAGCATTCCCAAGCATTATTGCTTATGGTGTTGCTACACTAGGTGGTACAAATCAGTATGCTGATATTATCAAACAAGAAAACACAACTCGTTACAAAATCAGAACAGGTGATGGCGTAGGTTATTGCAACTTGAAAACAACTGGCGTTGCAAGCGCAGTTGGTGAAATGACTATCAAAGCAACTGACAGTGCAGGTAAAACATACTATGTCAAGAAATTGACAGCACGTAGAGTAACATTAGTTCCATACGGTTCAAGTGGTTGGTTATTCCCATCTACTACAGAATCAGATGGAACAGTTGTTTATCAATCTGCTCACTGGACAATGACAACTAGTGATCCTACATATAACAGTTCAACAACTGTTATTATCGAAAACGCTTAATCTTTTAAGCACAACAAAAAAGCCGCTTTATGCGGCTTTTTTTACCAACTCATTTAATTTATCTTGTACAATGTCAAAGTTGATTGTATTGAATAGTCCAGGATGCATTGGCTTAGGATAATGTTTAATATCTATCCAGCAGTATCCACAGTGTTCGTCATTGAGTGAGGGTAAAAATTCATCCTCTACTTTACAAAAGAATGTATGATATACAAAACTATGATTGACGAATTTTTGAATAGGGATTAATTTAGGATTATTAGGGAAATAACTAAGTTCTTCACGGCATTCACGTTCAATGCCTTCAAATAGTGATTCACCCTTTTCTACTTTGCCACCAGGAATTCCCCAGTTTCCTGGGTTCTTGTCATCGTTGCGTAGTAGATATAAGAATCTGTTAGTAGAACTAGAGTAAAAGAATACTCCAGCTGCGGTATTTTCATTCATACTATGATTTATCACAGTTAGATGACGATAGAATAATCTCCCTGATCGTAATAACCTTCGTATGCTTTCATCCATTCACCTTCAGCAAAACGATATTGAACACCTGATGTTAAGTTAGTAACATATTCAACAGGTCCATATGCAGTGCTATCAAATGCAACATGCCAATTTGTTCCGTCAAATTGAATAATGTCGTTTGCATTTGCGTATAAGTTACCCCATGCTGTACTAACTGATGAATGAGTTGGATCGCCAATCGCTTCAACTATCAAATAACGTTGACCATTTGCTGCGTTGGGTAATCCTATGCCCGGACCTTTGACCATTGGATTAATGATACTATCAACTGCTGGTAGTGTATTCTGTGGTAGTGTATCGCCATCAATATTGAATATCAATAATCTATCATCATTTGGATTAAATGCAATAGTGCCTACAATTTCAGTATCCATGTAAGGATTCTGTAACCAAATCTGACTGATACCAGGCTTGACCGTTCCATATACATTTAACACACTAGTCCAATATGGTCCGGTCGTATCTGGATTAGGTGGTAAATCTAATGACGCAGCACCACTACTTAAATTCTCATTAGCTGGTAATATTTGTAAACTGTTACCTATCAACAACAGTTTGTATCCGTATGGTGTGATCTTCTGTCTTGTTCCGATCAATAAATGGTCGTCTTTCATGTCACTAATTGCATTACCTTGGAAGATACTTGCAATGATTTTGTGAATAACACCTAACTTCTTAACTTTAATACTAGAACTTAGCCAGATAGGCATTTGAAACTTCCAACTCATAATATCAATAGGATTACCTGAACCCATTGGAACTGTCCTACTACTGAATGTTAGTCCATCTTGGTAAACAACACTTAAACTTGTCCAATCAATGAAGTTATCAGTACTTTGTATTTCCATTGCAGGATTAAACAATACACCCAATTGTTCAATCAGTTCAAGTTTTTGATTGTAGTTTGTTGTCCAAAAATCTACATTGATTCTTAATGTGTAGGGCACTGGCATGATACGTTCTACTGTAAATGCCTGACCCTGTGTTGTTTCATAACTTTGTGTATCAACATTAAATGTACGTTGACGCACAGCTACCTTATCTAAGAAGTATGGATCTTGTGTACGTTTTTGATCGTATTCTAATCCGGTGATATAGTATGTAATTAATGGTGCGCTTGGCAAACTGCTTGCACTATTGTCAGCAATTACTGAACTTGCCATCCTGCTTGAGTCACCATATTGAATAGGTACACGAACAATGATATCGTTTCCCGCAGGATCTTTTCCTTTAGTAACATTCCAATCACTGAAAATACGTGCGAACTGTACTAAGAATCTGCGTATCTGCTGGTCGTAAAAATATTTTGCCATGTTAATCCGTTACTATTTTGAATACTTCTGAGAGTGACTGTTGTTCTGGTACACTTGTACCATTTGTCAATACAGTCACGTTGCTGTTGTTAATGAATGAACCCAATTGAGATTGTGATTGGTTCGTTCCTGGTGTTGCTCTGATGTTTTCACTAATTCTTACCCATAGTGTTCCATCATAACGATATAGTAAATTAGGTAGATAATCAGTGCGTAAGAAATAATCACCTATGTTTGCACTACTTGGGAATGCAATACCTGATTTAACTGGTAATCCGTTTGGTGAAGTACCATCACCTGACAAGTATGCACCTAAATAACCAAATCCTTGTGGAGTTACACGTAAGATAAAGTTAAATCGTGGGTCACAGTCTGCTCTAAAGTCCATTACACTTGATACAGTACCGGTAAACTCGCCACTGATTGTGATAGTTGTACCTTGCGGGATAGCAACAGTGATAGGAGTGTCAACTGCAATATGATTGTTTACTAAGTCAACGTCAATAACTCTAGTAGGACTTACGAAAGGATTAACAGTTGCTCCTGCACTACTTACAACATTTGCACTAACTTCACAACCAACCATGATTTGGTCACTGATATCGCTTAAACCAATAATCACTGAACCTAAATCAGATCCACTTGCATGGAATTCTTGTGTAGGCATTTGATCGGCTGTACTGAATGTGTTATCACTAGTACCATATGGTCCAGTAATATCACCCACTGCTTTTGCTGTTAATACTAAATTGCCATCAACTTGACCCGAAGTACCACTACGTTCTGGTGCAAGTTTTGCTGTCTCTAAGTTTAGACTAATAAACTTACGTAATGCGTCAAAATCATCACCACCTAGTGTTTCTAAATCTTTTAATGCAGCAGCACCAATGCGTAATACTGGACTAGGATTTCTATATCCAGGTGTACTAATCATTTGCAAAGTAGGTCTAGTTGGGATAGGTACACCCGAGTTCGCTATAATGTTGACAGGTAATGCAGGTTGGCTATTTGCTGTAGGTACAACATATAATTGACTACGGTCATATCCTGTCTTAGGTAATAGTCTTGCTGCTTCTGCAATAGCTGCATCATTGATTGCAATGTTTTTATTATAGCGACCTAGTACATCACGTAGATTATCACTTGTACTTACATCCCAATATGTTGTGTCAGTTGGTGCAACACCTGCAGGAACTGGTCCTGGTTGTTTTGGTGTATAAGTTTTGTCTCCGTAAGTCACTGTATATCCTGGTACATAAACTGCTGTGTTTTTCCAATCACCTAAGTAATTGTCTTGATTCATTGGCTGACTTAATATATTGCTAAATTCTTGACTGTCAACTAATGGTTCACATTTAATACGCCATAAGTGCGGGAACCATGTTTGACTGAATCCTTCACTTGCAAAATTAGCATCAGTGATTTGATAATATCTACGCAATCCAATTGGAATTTGATCGTTCAATGGATGATAGTCAGTTAAGTGTGGTAATTCAAATACATCACCAACCATTAATTTACGTCCTATCACATCAATCATGTCGTTGTAATGTACTGTGACAAAAATAATATCGTTTGTTAAAAATAATCCAAACTGACTTAAATCAAAATCTAAATTTTGTACGTTGTAATGTCCACGCAATCTATAAATTGATGTGTCATATTTACGGTCACGATTTTCCAAGAACAATAAATCCTGAATTTTTGTAGGATCAGGTGTTGTTTGTTGGGGCTGTGTCAAATCTGCACTAGCACCCTGATCTGTGATGCCCAGATATTTGTGAACATACATATCCGTTGCACCCACAGTAAACATTTCCTTGATACTTCTATCTAGGAATCTATAATCGTTTGATTTATCTGAGCGATAAAGGCTGAGTCTGGGCATATCGTTATCCGTTTATCTACTATTTAGTGCAAAAGTATTACTTGACAGTAAATGGATTCTCATATATAATTGATACATTGTTAACAGGAGCACACATGGCAACTCGCAAGCCGAAACTTACAGGCGATCACTTTGTTAAAGCACTGAATCCAAAACATGCTGATACAAAATATACAGGGGACGAACCTTTCTTCCCCATCCAACCACAGAGTGAAGACCGTACTATTGCACTTACCCGTGCTTTCACATGGTATCATCACTTCTATGCTAAAAAAGACGCAAAAGAACTGTTGTGTCAGTATTTAGAACTACATGACCGAACTGTTGGAGCAAAACAAATACGTAAGGTTCACGAAAGTGAATTTATTATGACATTGTGCTGGCTTGCACGTATGAGTTTGCGTGGGCTTGAGTTGAGTGAGCATGAAGAATTAACACTTGAAAACGAAATTTCACGATTGACTAAGTTGGTCAACAAGCCTGAGGTCATTGAAAAAGAGGACATGGTTGTAGTGTCCAATCGCCCTAATGTGCAAGAAATTATGCGAGAAAAAGCACGAGAGGCAGCAGGTGAACTTGAAGGCATGTTTGACGAGTTTTACATTGACGGCAAGACCTCAATGAAAACAGTTGATGTTGTTGCAAAATACAATGTCATGTCACAGCATATTCCAATTATCTTAGAAATCTGGAAAGCAAAAAAGGAAGAGTTTGAAATGTTGTCTGAAACTGACGACCGTGAACTCAAAGAATCCTATGGTAATCTAGGTAAAATTCAGTTGCGTAACATTCTTAAATTCATTGAGAATGTCATTGGTGATTTGAACAGTTATATCTCAATTAAGAAAGCAAGCAAGGCTCCGCGCAAACGCAAAGCAGTTCCTGTTGAGAAGATTGTTGCTAAACTCAAATACTTAAAGGAATTCAAAGATGCAGTCAATAAACTTGACCTCGTATCAGTACACCCTACTAAATTACACGGAGCTAGTGAAGCATGGGTTTACGACACAGCAAAGCGTAAACTTCACCACTATATCGCCGATGAATATTCAAAGAGTTTCACGGTCAAAGGCAACGCTTTACTTGGTTTTGACACAAATATTTCCGAAATCAAAACTCTTAGAAAGCCCGGTGAGCAAATTAAAGAAATCATGGGTTCTAAACCTGCCGCAAGAAAGTATTTCAAAGACATTAAAGCAGTCAGTGCGACTCCTAATGGCCGATTCAACGAGAATATGCTAATCCTGCGATGCTTTTGATTGACAAGGTGTAATAATGAACGAAGCTGAAAACACTTTTAGGACACTAAAGGAAGAACCACTACTTATTAAAAGTGTGTGGTGCTACTTAGGTTTACATAGGTGGACTCAGTGGAGTAAGCCCATGAATCGTATTGAGGGCGCATACAATGTTGACTTGCAAACTAGGACCTGTAGTTGTTGCAATCAGTATAGTGTTAAAGTTTTGAGAAAGACATATAGATGAACGAACGAATTAAACAACTTGCTGAAAAGGCTAGAGAACAGGCTGAACTATTCAATAGTGTGAGAAATAAACTCACTGCCGAAGAGTGGGAAGAAATTTACAACGAAAAGTTCGCCGAGTTGATTGTGAAAGAATGTGCCGAACTTACTTTGGATTATAAGAACGACCAGTATTATCAAGGTTGGTTGGATTATAGGGACGAGATTAAACAACATTTCGGAGTTGAAGAATGAACGATGTTAACAAATTTCGACAACTTGCTGAACAGGACAAACCTTACCTGGACAAAGAGTTCAAAGAACTTGTTGAAAAAGTAGGTTTAATAGCTCCAGCTGATTTTGCAGGTGACGGTCATTATTATACAGGTGACGGTACACGAATTTATCTTGACCGTCGTTTGCAAATGTTTGCTAAAGAGTTGGTAGAACAAACTCGCCAGCAAACTGCTAAAGAATCTGTTAAACAGATTAAACAACATTTCGGAGTTGAAGAATGAACAACCGAATTCGAGAATTGCTGACTGAGACCAAACCTTACGGTGTTGGCATTGGGTTGATTTGTATGAATGAAATTGAAAAGTTCGCTGAGTTATTGATTCGTGAATGTGCTGAGGTTGCCGATAATGCTGATGCCACTAGAGAAAAATGGCAAAGTATTGGCAAATTTGTAAAAGAACATTTTGGAGTTGAAGAATGATTGATCCTAGATCACAGGAAGAAAAATTAGCAAGAATGGATGAGTTGATGAAGCCAATTGAGCAACAACTTATGATGTGTGATGACTATAAAGACCAGTTAATGATGGCTAGTTCTATGATGGTCACTGCTTGCGATTTATTTACTCAACATATGGGTACAGAAGGTGCGAAAGAAATGTTTACAATTTTTATGGAGAGAAATTTCAAATGACAAATCAAGTTGATTTAACAAAATATCAGGGGTTCGTTGAGGCAGTTACTAGTCAGGCTAGTAATGACTTAACAACATTTATGAATCGCTTAGATTACCTAGATGGTAACTATGTTGAAAACGAGGGTCATGGACCTGATATCAATGTCCCGTTGCTTATCACTGCATGTATGGGTCTTGCCGCAGAAAGTGGCGAGTTCATTGAAGTGCCCAAGAAAATCATTTTTCAGGGTAAACCACTGACTGAGGCCGAAGTCTTCCATATGATTAGGGAGTTAGGAGATGTGATGTGGTATTGGATTAATGCTTGTCGGGCTCTTAACGTAGATCCAAATGATGTTATTCAAGAAAATATCAAAAAACTTGAAGCTAGATATCCAGGCGGTTCATTTGACGCTACTTACTCGGAAAATCGCAAAGAGGGTGATATTTAATTAAAACGGGCCACAGTGCCCGTTTATTATTAGTTTATAGGTGTCCCAGTACCTTGAAATATGGCTATAACCCGTCCTAACCACAGTGACGGTAGAGTGATGACGACTAACATCTAATTTATAGGACTACCCATTTGGATGCCTAAACGCCTTGCCACTGCAAGTAACGTTTCCTATATCTTAACGGTTGTGATGTAGTAATACACTTTAAGAATGCCAAAAGATAGTAATTGCGATAGATACTTTTGGGCTGGATAACACTTCCCGATGAATCATGTGTTATCATAACAGCGAATGCAGCAAATTCCCTTTATGGGTTAGTGAGACATAGACAATCCTCCACTGTAATATTTGAATTCATCGTCGCCTAAGTTCCTCAAGAATGTTTTGGTGTGGTAGGTTTATATCTACTCGCCATTGCCTAAGAATATTATTCTAAGTCCTAAACAAATATCCCATAGAAATTTTAGATATATAACCCACTTGGATTTCAGATAAATAATGTATCCGGAGAATACAATGGCAGATTATACCTTAGACGAATTAAAAGAACAATTATTTCAGAATATTCGTTATCGTATGGGTGAGGGTATCATTGATTTAGAAATTGATCCTCAACATTGCGAAGCAGCATATCAATATGCAATTAAAATTTACCGTCAACGAGCACAAAATTCCACAAAGGAATCTTATACATTGTTGACAATGACCACCCACACAAATACATATACACTACCCAAGGACTTTCAAAATGTCCGTCAAGTATTCCGTAGAACCGTTGGGTTAGAAACAGGCCCAGCAGCTAGTAGTTTTGATCCGTTCAGTAGTGCTATCTTAAACACCTACTTGTTAAACTATAACTATGCCGGTGGTTTAGCAACGTATGACTTTTATGCAGGATACATTGAAATGGCTGCACGTATGTTTGGTGGCTATGTTATCTTTACATTCAACAAAGTAACCAAAGAACTTAAAGTTGTACGTGACATTAAAGCTGACGGTGAGCAGATACTTATTTGGGGTGACTTAGCTAGACCCGAAGAAGAATTGTTACTTGATCCAGGATCAGGTATTTGGATTGGTGACTTTACATTAGCTACATTAAAACTAGTTATTGGTGAAGCACGTGAGAAGTTTTTAACAATTGCAGGCCCAGGTGGAGGAACCACACTAAATGGTACCGCATTAAAAGCAGAAGGTCTTGCACAACAAAATCAATTGATTGATGAGTTGAAACGTTATGTTGACGGTTCAGAACCACTAACTTGGATAATCGGATAATATGAGAGCAAGTGAGTTCATTGTTGAGTATAAGCAATATCCTCTGGAAGAGTTTGAGGGTATCAATATGAAACTTAAAGTAGACAACCATGAGTTGATTCTGCAGGCTCTTGACGACTGGGGTAACAAAGTACTAGGTCATGTTAGAATGAACATAGGCGATGGTAGTGAACTAGACCCTCAAGATTTACAAGTTGACGAACGTTATAGAGGTCAGGGCATAGCAAAGGTAATGTATGATTACCTTAAGTCTAAAGGTTATGAAATACATCGTAGTCCTGACCAAACAGATGACGGTAAACATTTTTGGGACAAGAACCGCGGTGAAGAAGGTAATGTTTGGGAAGATGTTTTCGGTTCAAAAGCACCAAAGAAATTTGAACCTCTGGAAGAGTTTGAGGAAAATAATCTAAAACTAGAACCCGAACCGTATGAAGGTTGGACTGGCGAAGGTATTATTATTCGTGCGTATTTGAGTGACAAAGAAGTAGGGCATGTAATCTTTGAACCTACAGAAGATGATGAAACACAATGGTATGCAGTTGATGTTGAAGTAGATGACAACTATCAGCGTAAAGGTATTGCTACATCTATGTATAACTTGGCTAAGAATATTGCTAAAAAGCGTGGTATAATTATTGTTCGTAGTCATGCACAAAGTCAAGCCGGTCAAGGTCTTTGGCAAGATAAAAAAGTTTGGGAAGATGTACCTAAACCTGGACCAAGTTCAGGAGCGCCAAAGCAATTTGGACCTGACGCAAAGATAGAAACTCGCCAAATGACTGTAAAGCAATTAATCTCGTCAGTACCAGGCTTGCCCTACTACAACAATGTAGTTGATGATTGGGATGCTAAGGACTATAGTTGGGGAGTTACTAAGAAGGTAATAGAATACGCAACTTATCTAAAAGAACATCCAGAGAGTTTGTCAAAGTTGCCACCCATAATAGTATTGAACGGCAAGTTTGAAGATGGCGCACATAGAGTGTCTGCTATATGGTTGCTACAACAAAGAATGGATCCTAAAAATCCACTGTGGTCAAATGCCAAACTAAATGTTCAATTCGTTACTCAAAATATCAACGAATCATTTCTAATATTGGTGAGAAAAATGGTTTCTTTGGTAAGAAACACACAGATGAACAACGACAAAGAAAAAGAACCGAAAAACTTTTATCCCCTAAAATAAAATGTTATCATTGTAGCAAAGAAATTGACAGCATGAACTATGCTAGATGGCATGGGGATAAATGTAAAAATAAAAAGGAAAATATATGATTGTCGGTGTGTGTGGTTTCATCGGTAGTGGTAAAGATACGATTGCAGACTATCTTTGCACACATCATAAGTTTAAGCGAATTAGTTTTGCAGCCAGTCTTAAAGATGCAGTAGCAGCAATCTTTGGTTGGGACAGAGAATTACTAGAGGGAACGACAAAAAGCAGTCGTCAATGGCGTGAACAAGTAGATCCTTGGTGGAGTGAACGATTAGGTAAAGATATCACACCCCGTTGGATACTACAATATTGGGGCACAGAAGTCTGTCGTCAAGGCTTTCACGATGATATTTGGGTAGCAAGCGTAGAGAATAAACTACGCCAAGCAAAGGATGATATTGTCATCACCGACTGTCGTTTTGCTAACGAGATTAAAGCTATCAAAGATGCAGGTGGCATCACAGTACGAGTATCTAGGGGAGACGAACCTGAATGGTACAGTGCAGCAGTTGAATACAACAAGGGACCAAACGGTAATCCCATGTGGGCACTGAGCAAAGCTAAACTAGACAAACTAAAAGTACATGCTAGTGAGTATTCTAGTGTTGGATTAAAGTATGATTATTACCTAGACAACAATGGAACAATTGATGAACTACACAATCATATTAGTCAACTGTTAGATCACCACGACGCCACGTAATTTCCTTACGTTTCACTACCTCTACACAGTTTAAACAAACAGTTCTTAGATTACTAGCACTAATATTCTCTAAGTTCCCGTCAATATGAAATACTGTTAGTTGACTGGTGAACAAACTTTTAAAGCCACATACATCACATGTGGTTTTTTTCTTGTATGTACCACTTTGCCAATTTGGCTTTCTTGGTTTAAGTTTCTTTTTCTTTCTACCACATTCATCACACGTGCTACGATAGTGTGTAATGTCATTGCGTTTATAGTTAACAGCGCAAAAGTTTTTGTTGCATTTAGAACAGATAGGTCTCATGTGATATTTATGCAAGAAACCTTCGAAGGCACGCTTATTGAGTCTTTTTAGAAAATTTCGCTAAATATCTATACGAACTAGGGCGTTAACCCTCACAATCATAACTAAAGGAAAACAAAATGGCATTAAATTCACCAGGCGTACAAGTAACGATTATTGACCAAAGTCAATACTTACCTGCAGCCTCAAATTCAGTTCCTCTAATCTTATTGGCAACTGCACAGAACAAAGCAGACCCGACAGGAACAGCAGTAGCCGCAGCGACAACAGCCGCTAACGCAGGAAAATTATATCAATTAACAAGTCAACGTGACTTGGCAACACTATACGGAAACCCATTCTTCTATAAAACTTCTACCGGTACACCAATTCATGGTTACGAGTTAAACGAATATGGATTGTTAGCAGCATGGTCATTGTTAGGTGTTACAAACGCTTGCTATGTATTACGTGCTGATATCGACTTGTCAAGTCTAGTTGGTACATTAAGTCGTCCAGACGGTGCACCAGCAGACGGAACATATTGGTTAGACACAACAAACAGTTCATGGGGTATCTATGAATTTAATGCTACAACTGGTCAGTTTGTTCTAAAAACTCCTACTATCTTTGATAAAGGTATTTCAGAAGTTGGAACAAATGGTTACCCATATGACACATTAGGTAACATCGGTGATTACGCAGTTGTTCCAAATATGTTAACAAGTTTACCAATCGGTAAGAGCACATATTTCTATAAAAATAGATTTAATGCATGGGTAGAAATTGGTAGTGCAGCATGGCAAAGTTCATTGTTCACAGTATTGGGAACAAAATCAACTCCAACTCCAGCGATCACTGCAAACAGTGATAGTTTCTCTATTACTTACAATTCATTTGTAGTTACTATTGCTCCAACACAAGCAACAGTTGATAACATTGTTACACAAATTAATAATGCAGGTATCGCTGAATTGTCTGCTACAAATGTTAACGGTAAGTTAGGAATTAGTATATCTTCATACAGAACAAATGCATCAGTTGCACTAGCTGATGTATCAGGTACATTGTTAGAAAAATTAGGTATCACACCTGGAACATATTATGCACCTGACATTGTTTACGGTGACAGTGCAAGTATGCCACTATGGTCATCAAGTCAACAGTATCCACACCCAACAGGTTCTGTTTGGATTAAAACAAGCACAGCAGGTAATGGGTTAGATTTGATTGTAAACAAATATTCAGCAGCAAATGCAGGATGGTCATCAGTCAATACTCCAGCATATACAAGTGCAGATGCAGCAAATGCAGACCTTGATAGTGTTGGTGGTAAAAATATCCCAGCAGGAAGCTTAATTGCCCTATACCAAACACGCAGAGGTTCATTAAGTCCTGTAGTTATCTATGAAAGACTAGCATCAGGTGCAACACTAATTACAGGTGGAACAAGTAATATTACTATCCCTTCAGGAAAAGTCATTACAGTTGCAGTAAGCCAACCCGGAACATTGACAGATGTTGTCTATTCATTTACAACTTCTGGTGGTGATTTATCATCATTCATCACAGATTGGACACACGCTAATATTGTTTACACTTCTATAACAGAAACGACTGATGGATCTGTACAATTGAGCCATGCATTAGGTGGTGAGATTTATGTTCACGATTATCAACCATCCGGTGGTAGTGGTGCAGGACAATCTGCAGGTGTATTGTCAGCATTAGGTTTAACTCCAGAAATGAGTATGAATGTTACTTATGACAAACCTTTCTTATACACAACAACTGTAACAAGCACATCAAATTCAAACAATGGCGGAAGTGCAACTGGTTCTGTTACATTGAATGTAACTTCATCAGGATTATACTATAGCATCATCAGTACTAACAGCACTGCAACTACTGGTTTTCAAGCAGGTGATACAGTTACATTCAGCGGTGCAGTATTAGGTGGCACAACACCAGCAAATGATTTAGTATTGAATGTGTTAACAGTTGATGGATCAGGTAAGATTCTTACTTTAGCATATGCTTCAGGTACACCAAGAGTTAACTATCTAACACACTTGTCAAACTGGGTAATGTTAGATTACACTGCTAACGAAGGTGCTCCAGCAGCATTACCACTCAACAGTACAAATTGGTACTATAGCACTGCTACTGAAGTTGACATTATGGTTCAACAAGGTGGTGCTTGGAAAGGTTACGGAAACGTAGCATATGATAGTAATGGTCATCCAGCACATACTGGTTCTAACATGACAGACCCAGCAGGTGTAATTATGAGTGCAACAGCTCCAACTACACAAAGTGATGGAACAACAGCAGTTGCATATGGTGACTTATGGTTAGACACGAGTGACCTAGAAAACTATCCACTAATCTATCGTTGGCAGTCAGTTAACGGTTACGACCAATGGGTCTTAATCAACAATGCAGATCACCATTCAAGTTCTGGTATTGTATTCGCTGACGCACGTTGGGGCAAAAATAGTAACGTTGACCCAGTCAACGATCCTATCCCAACAATTGCGGGTCTAATGACAAGTAACTATGTTGACTTAGACGCCCCTAATCCAGCACTATATCCACAAGGTATTTTGTTGTTTAACACACGCCGTTCAGGTTATAACGTTAAGAAGTTTACAACAAATTACTTTACAGCTAAGAATTTCCAAACAGGTAGCTTACCACTAGTAAGTTACACATGGGTAACAGAAGGTGGGTTGAAAGAAGACGGTTCAGCATACATGGGTCGTAAAGCACAACGTAATCTAGTTGTACAAGCGATGAAAGCAGCACTTGATACTAACGTAACAATCCGTGAAGAAGATAACTTCTTTAACTTGATTAGTTGCCCAGGATATCCTGAATTGCAACCAGATATGGTTACATTGAACAATGACCGTAACAATACAGCTTACATCATTGGTGACACACCATTGCGCTTGAAAGACCAAGCAACTGACATTACTAACTGGGCTAATAACACAGTTGGTGCTACAGAGTCAGGTGAAGATGGTTGGGTAACACGTGATGAATATTTGGGTGTATTCTACCCAAGTGGCATCACAACAGATTTGTCAGGCGCCCCTGCAGTTGTCCCAGCAAGTCACATGATGTTGCGTACATTCTTACGTAATGACACAATCGCTTATCCTTGGTTAGCAGCAGCCGGTACACGCCGTGGTACAATTGACAATGCTACAAACATTGGATACCTAGATGCAGCAACAGGTGAGTTTGTAACTGTTAAGAACCGTATGGCAATACGTGATGTATTATATACAAATCAAATCAACCCAATGGCATACTTCACTGGAATTGGTTTGTTGAACTATGGTAATAAGAGTTCATTTGCTTCACAGTCAGCATTAGATAGAACAAACGTAGGTCGCTTAGTCGCTTACATTCGTCAACAACTACAAATTGCTGCTCGTCCATTCGTATTTGAACCAAACGATGCATTAACACGTAGTCAATTGGCAGGTGTGATTCAATCATTATTTGTCGATTTAGTTGCGAAACGTGGTCTATATGATTACATTGTAGTTTGTGATGAATCAAACAACTATGCAGCACGTATTGATAGAAATGAATTATGGGTAGACGTTGCAATTGAGCCAGTAAAAGCGGCTGAGTTCATCTACATCCCGGTTCGTATTGTTAATACAGGATCACTAGCAGCAGCATAATAAATGGCGCGGAGACGCGCCATTTTATAAGATAAATAAAATATAGGAGAATATTATATGGCAACAGCCTCACAATCACTGTTCAATATGACCGTAGGAGCTGACAATGCACCAGCTTCACAGGGCTTGTTGATGCCAAAATTGCAGTTCCGTTTCAGAGCATTGTTCTTAAACTTCGGCGTTGGTGGTTCTACACAAGAATTGACAAAACAAGTTATTGACATTGCACGTCCAAACGTAAGTTTTACGGAAATTCCAATTGATGTGTACAACAGTAAAATGTATCTAGCAGGTAAGCATGAGTGGACAACTACTACTGTTAACTTGCGTGACGATGCATCTGGTAGCGTAAGCAAACTAGTAGGTCAACAACTACAGAAACAAATGGACTTTGTTGAACAAGCTAGTGCTGCAAGTGGACAAGACTATAAGTTCCAAATCAATTATGAAGTATTAGACGGTGGTAACGGTGTGTTACAACCTAATGTCTTAGAAACATGGGAACTTTATGGTTGCTTCATTCAAGCTGCAAACTACAATAACATGAACTATTCAACAAACGAACCAGCAACAGTTAGTTTGACAATTCGTTATGATAACGCAATTCAAGCTCCACTTGGTTCAGGTATTGGTACAAGTGTTGGTCGTGCTTTTGGTGGCTCATCAGTTACTGGTATCGGCAGAAACGGATAATAAATGTCTGGATTCTTTCAGAATCTTTTATCTGATGCCGCAAAAGGCTTCTTTGGGACAACTTACTTGCGTGATTATCAACATGCAAGTAAGACCTTTAGAACCAATGGTTACGCATACTCACCAAAACTCAAGTTCTTATTTCATGTCTATTTTGAAATCAACGAACAATATATTTCATCAACCAAAGATTGGCCAGCAGACCATAACTTTGGTTTGTTAGTAAAGTCAATTCAATTACCTAAATATTCATTTGATCTATCAGTATTAAATCAATACAACCGTAAACGTATCGTTCAGACCAAGATCAAATATGACCCTGTACAGATCACATTCCATGATGATAACGCAAGTTTGATTCGTAAATTGTGGTATACATACTACACTTACCATTATAAAGATGGTACATACACAGACCAATCTGAACAAAAGGCTGCTGCACAATCAGGCGGCGCATCATCTCCTAACATAAATCTAAATGATCGTACTATCTATAAAAACAACTTAGAAGGTCAGTTAGATTGGGGCTATATAGGTGAAGGTCAATTGCCACCTTCAATTACAGCCGGTGTCGAAAGCGGCACAAATAAGATTCCATTCTTTAAAGCTATTAACATTTATGGCTTTAATCAACACAATTTTGCTTTGTATAGATTGATTAACCCTGTTATTGAAAGTTTTGGTCATGATACTTATGACTATAGTAACAACAATAGCGGTATGGAAAATCAAATGACCATTCAATACGAAACGGTAAAGTATTATGAAGGTGCATTAGATGGCAAGACTCCTGGTAGCACGGTGAAGAACTTTGGAGATCCTGCACATTATGACACTACTCCTAGCCCAATCGCACAACCAGGTAGTAATAGTACTATTATGGGTCAAGGCGGCTTAGTTGATGCTGCCGGTGGTATTATGAATGACTTAGCACAAGGTCACTGGGCTGACGCTATTCAAAAAGCAGGTGTTGCGGCTAACACATTTAAGAATCCTGCAAATATATTAAATATTGCTAAGGGTGAAGTATTAAGCGGAGTCACTAGTGATATTAACGGAACTGCAACTAGAAATAATTTGTTTAGTTTCCCAATAGATCAGGCTAGTGGTGCAATCAACAAGGTAAAATCTGCGCTTAATAGTGGTCCTAAAGTAGGAAACTAATACCATGGCACAAATTATTGACGCACCACAATCTAATTTAGATAAAACAGTTAGAGTATTTGATTCATTCTATAATATTGATATCAATATTCCAATGGATCAATATGATATTGTTCGTTCATACTTTGTTAAAACATGTTCAAGTCTTGATGTTGCAGATAACTTTACCGAATTATTGTTTAGGATATCAGCACTAACAAACCAAGATGTTATGCTATTGTTAGATAGTTTGCAAGGCACAACAAAGATTCAAATGAATGGATTACTTGCTTATTATCTAAACAGTATTAGAAGTAAAACAACACTATATGGGATTAGCAACACACCACAACCTAATCCAAGTGTACAACGAAACGTGGTAATCTAATGGCTAAGTGGGCACAAGGAATTTATGTAGTTCAAAACCCTGAAAAGTATATTGGTAAGGGTAGACCTAAGTATCGTAGTGGTTGGGAATTTACGTTTATGCAATTTTGTGACAACAACAAAAATGTATTGAAATGGGCAAGTGAACCACTATTCATTCCTTATCGTAGCCCATTAGATGGTAAGATGCACAATTATGTTCCTGACTTTTTGGTAGTCTATCAAAATCGTCATGGTAATCAAATTGCTGAAATGGTTGAGATTAAACCAAAGAAACAAAGTCTAATTGAAAGTCGTGTTGCTAATGCTAGAGATAGAGCAGTAGTGGCAGTCAATCATGCTAAGTGGGGTGCTGCAATGGCATACTGTAAACAAGCTGGACTTACTTTTAGAGTCATCACGGAATCCGATTTATTTTACAGCGGCAAAGCGGATTATAAGAAAAAACACTAAGTATCTCTTGGGACAGAGTAAATTACATTTTGGAAAATAGAAACCGAATAAATACTACTATTATAGGATAGTAGAATGACCAAGAAATTAAGTGAACTTTTTGACCTACCCCCTTCTGATGATAATGTCAATGAAGAATTGATAGAAGCGGAACAGGTTCAAGAAGTTACACAAGAAGCATATTCAAATTTAGAAAAAATTGAGAATGCACTACCACAAGTTCGTGGATTAGAGGCCAGTGACACTGAGATGGATACACTTGCACAATTAGCAACGGAAAGCTACAAAGACTTAATGGACTTGGGAATGCAAGTTGATAGCCGTTTTGCTAGTGAAATATTCAACAGTGCTGGAACTATGTTAGGTCATGCTATCACGGCAAAGACCGCAAAGATTAACAAGAAACTTAAGATGCTAGATTTGCAACTTAAGAAAGCAGCACTTGACCAAAAAGTTGCAGCAAAAACTGAAGAAATTGAGAATGTACCTGTTGGAGAAGGTAGCTTAGTAGACCGTAATGAACTACTGAAAACTATTCTGGCAAGTAAAAAACAAGACAAGTGATAAATAATTAATACAGGAATTAAACAATGAAAAGCCTACGTCATTATCTAATGGAAAGTGTCAGAACATATCGTTACACGATTAAAATCGCTGGCGATGTCGATAAGAATTTTATCGACTTGTTCACACACAATCTTACAAAATTCGATCCAGTAAAGATTGAAGACTCAAAAACTACTCCAGTTCAAAAAGATCCATATGGATTTCCTGACCTACAGAATGAATCTATTACGATTATTAAAGCAGAGTTCAAGTACCCTGCAACTGAACCAATGATTCAGCAAATTGCACAATTGTTAGGTAAGAACATCAATACTGTACGTGTATTAACTACAGATTATGATGACAGTATCAACAGTGAAGCAGACAAATATGCTAATCAAATGGATGCAGAAGAAAAACAAGCATTACTAAACACTGAAACATTAGAAGATAATGGTAAAGAAGCAAGCAAAGAATATGCAAATCAATACTTAGATAAGGTTGTTCCTAAGAAGCCAAGTATTGATATTCCTTATGCAGGCAAACAAACTCCTACTCAACCTAACAAGAGTAAAGAAGGAATCAACACAACTAGTGCTATGGGCAACGGTCGTGTTACAATGCCAGCAAAACCACAAACAGGCTCTAGAAAGGCAGGATGATGGTGGATTTTACTACTAGTCAATTGTCATGGATAGTAGTTGGTGCATGTGGCATTGGTGGTACTGGTTACCTCTCAATGAATGCCAATATCAACGATCTAAATACTAAGACAACAGTTATTCAAGTTAAAGCAGAAAATGCAGAATCAAAAATGAATGACATGGGTAAACAATTAGATAGAATTGAACAAGCGTTAGCAGTATTGCAAGAAACGCAAAATAGAAAAGGATCAAAATAATGGATTTTAAAAGCCTATTACAGTCATTCGACACATTGAGCGAAGCTGAAACAAAAGATACAAAGACTGGTAGAGTCCATAAAGGTGACTATGGTAATAGTTACGATGCAGGCGAAGACCATGAAGTTAAAAGTGCTACTGCTCCTAAAAAGGGACGTGGTCGTCCTAAGAAAGGCAGTGGCGATTCTGGCGAAGTCAAATCATACGATACTAAATCAATTGGTAATGTGTTTGGTGCTGGTTCAAAGCCAAACAAGTCAGTTGGAACAGTTTCTAAAAAGCATTCATTAAAAGAATATATTGAAAGTGTTGAATCTAGTAAACAACTAGATGAAGCAGTTATTGCTCCTACTCAACCAACAAATGGTATGGGTGGAAAACAAACTAGTTCTGGTAACCCACAACAAGATGCACAAAAAAATGCAGCAATTAGCAACAATGCTAGAACAGCAATTAGTAAGTTAAGCAATGCTGGAATTAGTATTCCTAACAAATCACAAGCTGCAAATACAGCAATGAAGGCAGCGATACAACCAAATGCTCAACCAACTCCGCAAGACAAAGATGCTGAAATGAATTTAGCAGCACAAGTAAATAATTTACTTTCAAAAGCTCCTGAAAGTCAAGTTGACCAATTTACAAACGTTATTAAACAAATGACAAAATCTGCGGCTCCATCAGGATTATCAGAAGAAGCAGTTGAAGAGGGCAAAGACGAAGGCAAGCCAGGTAAGAACTTTGCTAAGATTGCCAAGTCAGCAGGTGCACATTATGGTTCAAAAGCTGCTGGCGAACGTGTAGCAGGTGCAGTTCGTGCTAAGTTAATGAAACAAGGTAAACTTGAAGAATCTGCCGAAGAAAAATCATACACATGTGTACATGCTAAAAAAGGTAAATGTGAAGTAACTGCTACCACGAGCTATGATGCGGCTAAAAAGGCAGCAGCTAAATGGAAACTCAACAGCACATCTGGAATTGATGCACACTTAAACACAACAAAAGTTGCAGTAGATGAAGCAGCTAAGCCAGACTTCTTAGACATGGACAAAGACGGTAACAAGAAAGAAAGTTTCAAGAAAGCCGTAAATGATAAAAAGTCTAAAAAGAAAGTAGCTGAAAGCCGCATTCACGAAGATTCAGATTATACATATGAAACGGTTGCTAAAGTATTGGCACGTGAGAAGCCAGGATTGAATACTAGTTCAGATGATTTTTCAAGTGCAGTTTACCATGAACTAATTGCTATTGGTATGACTCCAAAATCAGCACATAACTTAATGAGTTTCAATGAAGACTTTTTGAGTGATGTAGCAACATCATATGAGCACTATCAAACAAACCCATCATTAGATGAAGGTGCAACTGAAGATTTTGCACAAAAAGCTCCTGGAATCAAGCCAAGCAAAGTTGTTCAAGTTCCAGCAAAACAAGAACCTACTCCATGGAAAGTAGATCCAATTAACGCGGCTACAGATAGAGCATACAATTTTATCTCTAACTTACGCAAAGACAAAACATTTGAAAGTGACGATATGAAAGACGTACAATTTGAAAGCTGGGAAAAACAGCTAAACGGTTTATTGAATGAAGGTATCACAGTATCAACAAGTACTGGTCAGCAAGGTGCTCCTGATTCAGTAAGCATCAATGCAACTGATGCAGACGCAGAACAACTATTGTCAGTACTACGTACTGCTGGTGTTGGCGTATTTGGTGGCAACGAAAAACCAGAAATTGGTTACGGTGTAGCGCAAGGTGGTGAAGAAGAACCAACAGGTACAGGTACAGAACCAGAAGCAGCTCCGGAAGTAGTTGGTGACGAAGGCGACATGTTAGCATTGATTAAGAAAATGGCTGGTATGGGTGATGAAGGTTCATCACACGGTGGTGACTATGAAGATGAAGAAAGTTCAGAAGAATCACAAGATGGTACATTAGAACCAGCTAGTGCAGATGACGAAGAATCTGATGACGAGGAAGAAGAACAAACTGATGAAGGTAATGCTTTCACTGGTAAATTGAAAGACACACCAAAAGGTGGAGAATTCAAAATGGGTGATAAAGAGTACAAAGACACAAGTTCTATTGAAGAAAACGAAGAAATGTGTGATGAATGCGGTTACACTATGAACGAGTGTGAATGTGAACATGAACACGGTGACGAAGACCAAGTTGAAGAATGCTGGGCTAACGATGCAGGTGGTGACGCTGAAGGTGGTACAGAATTGATGAAACTAAAAGCATTGTTGAGCATGGGCAATGACTTGCACAAAATGAAACGTAGTCAGTCTGTTGGTAATCCAACAAAAGTCACAATGGAAGATACATTGATGAAAAACTCAACAGAAATGTTGACTGACTGGAAAAAGTTAAGCGGAATCTAAAAACAAAAAATCCGCATTTTGAATAGCCCGCTAGTCGGGCTATTTTTTTGGGTTGCATAGACCTTTGTAAACGATAAATACGTAATAAGGTGAACTAAATATGGCACAACAGATTATTGACTTTGGAGCATTTCCAAACGATCCAACAGCAGATCCAATTAGAGATGCATTCGCAAAGGTACAAAACAATTTTACAGACTTATACTCAACTGTTTTAAGTACGGGTGTTACCGCAGTTGATGTAGGTGAAGGTCTATCACAAAACAGAAATACTGGTAACATCATTATCAATACTAATTTTCCTAGTATTACTATTCGCACAGGCCCTGGATTATTAGTTGGTATTACAAACCCAACAAGCAATAGCACAACTATTTCATCATACAATACACCTTTTACAATTGCATTAGACCAAACAATTAACACAAGTAATGCACAGTTTTCAAACACCACTACAGGTAATCTATTAGTCACTAACTTTGTTCAAGGTGACTTTGTGCCATCTGGTAACATGGTCCACAGTTTAGGAACACCTACCAATCGTTGGAAAGACTTATGGATTAGTGGTAATACCATTAATGCCGGAGACGCTCAAATTAAGAGTAATGGAGCTAATGTTCTTCTACCAAATACTACTATTAGCGGAACATTGGATGTAGGTACTGTTACTGCCACATACATGAGTGGTACATTAACATCAAGTAGTCAACCAAATATTACTAGTGTCGGTGTTCTTGATAATTTATCAGTATCAGGTGATATTAGTTCAGGTAATTTGTCAGTATCAGGTGACCTACAAGCAGCAGCATTAACTGTTACTGGACAATTCAGTGCAGGTACTATTACAGGTAATATTGTATTACCACCCGGTGCTACAATTCAAGCTCCTGGTTCAGACACACAATTATTGTTTAACAGTGGTGGCAACACTGCTGCCGCAACAGGTGTCACGTTTAATCAGTCATCTGGTTTATTAAGTATTGCTGGTAACGTTGCTGGTGGTAATTTAGTAACAGGCGGTCTATTAAGTGTAAGTGGACAGGCAAACTTACAAGGTGGAGTGATTGCACCAAGTGCTAACGTAACTGGAACAATGAACGTTGGTATTATGATTACACCAAACATTACAGGTTTGAACGGTTTATTAACTGTTACTGGTAATGCAAGTATTGGAAACATCACTGCTGTGAGTAGTATCACCGGTGGTGTCATTTCTATGAGTGGTGATATTAGTGGTGCAAACTTAGTAGGTAGCGGAGCATTACAAATTACAGGTGTTGCAAACGCAGGCGCACTAACAACACCAGGAACATTAAATGTTACCGGAACAAGTAACTTAGGCAACACAGTTATCAATGGTACATTAACTGGTCCATCAAATATTATTACAGTTAACGGAAACTTAACTGGTGCAACATTAATTTCTTCTAACATCATTAACATTACTGCTAATGCAAACTTAGGTAATGTTATCACACCGGGTATTGTTCGTGCAAGTAGTTCAATCACTGGTTTGTCATTTGTATCAAATACAACAATCACTGCAAGCAACACTATTACTGGTGGTAACTTGTTTACTGCTGGAACATTGACAGCAGGTGATACTACTGTTAATAACCATACAGTAAACGGTACATTGACTGCTAACAGTACAATGATTGTTAATGGCACATTGACCGCTTACAATATATTGACGGCAAACTCAGGACTAAACACATTTGGTACATTAACAGCTAATGGTCCTGCATACTTCAATAACTCATTCACTACAAACGGAACATTCAACGCTAACGGTGCTTTTGTTGCATACAGTACGTTAACAGCTAATGGTGCATTCACTGCTAATAGTACTATCCAAGCTAATGGACAGATTTCTAGTAATGCAAACATATCTGGTGCAAACTTAACTACTGGTGGTATATTATTTGCCAATGGACAAATCACAAGTAATGCAAACATTAACGGTGTTAACTTAATTACAAACGGTGTTGTTCGTGCATCAAGCCATGTTATCACTAGCGGAAACGTATACACTAACGGATTGACTGCTAACTCAGATATTAACGTAAATAATGGTTCAAACTTAACAGCACAGGGTGCTATTAGAGCTATTGCAGCATTGCGTGGTGGTACTGTTTATTCAGATGGTATATTGAATGCAACAGGTGGTATCACTGGTGCTACAATGACATCCAATGGTGCAATATCAGCACTTGGATTAGTAACAGCAAACGCTGGTATGAATATTCCAAATGGTATATTAAGTGTTGCTAACGATGCAAACGTATTAGGTAACCATAGTGTTTATGGAACATTACTTGCTAATGCCGTATTCAATAGTGTAGGTCCATTGAATTCATACGGTGGATTAACTGCTAACAGTACAGTATTGATTACTGCAAATGGAACATTCACTGCGAATGGACCAGCATACTTCAATAACGCATTTACAACAAATGGTTCATTCACTGCAAATAATGCATTAACTGCTAATGGTACACTAACAGCTAATGGAACAGCTACATTCAATAATACGTTTCAAGCATACGGTGCAATGCAAGCAAATAGCACATTCACTGCTAATGGACAAATCACTAGTAACGCAAACGTTCAAGGCGCTAACTTGTATACAGGTGGTAGACTAACTGTATTGCAAAATGCAAACATTGGTAACATTGGTACAACAAACATTGTTGCAACTGGTAATGCAAACGTTAATGGTGCGTTGTTTGCAAATGGTAACATCCAAGGTGCTAACTTATCCGCAAATGGCAACATATTTGTTTCAGGCAACAGTAATATTACAGGTAATAGTGTAATGTATGGTTACCATACAGTAACTGGTAACATCACTGGTGGTAATTTAATAACATTAGGTACTGCCAACGTAGGTAGTTTACAAACAACAGGTAACATTACAAGTGGTAACATAACTGTTGGTGGAAATATTGGTGTAACTAATATTCTTGGATCGGGAAATATCCAAGGTGCTAACATTATTACTGGTGGTTTAGTAAATGCCGTTGGTACCATAACCGGTGCAAGTTTTATCACTGCGGGTACATTGAATGCAAACGGAGCAGTTGTATCTAATGCAAACGTGAGTGGTGCAAACTTAACAACCAATGGTTTGGTAAGTTCAAATACACTAGTAACAAGTAATAATGCAACTATTGGTGGAAATTTAAGTGGAGCAAACTTAACAACAAGTGGTTTGGTAAGTTCAAATACATTAACTACTACAAACAATGCAACAATTGGTGGAAATCACTTAGTATTAGTCAATAGTAGAACAGTTGGAAATCAAAACGTAGGTGTTGCTATCACTACTACTGCCGCAGCAAACGTGGGTGGGGTAAGAACTATTAGTTTCGCAGATCAAGGATATATTCCTTTTGCTAGTGGAACAACAATTTATGTTTCTGGAGTTGTGCCAAGTGGATACAACGGAACTTACACAGTTCAAACAGGAACAAGTTCAAGTGTAAGTTATACCGGTGGCACTGGTACTGGTTCTCAAACTGGTGCAGGTCAAGTTACAAATAATAGTTCACTGACAGTCGTTGGGAACATTTCATCAGGTAACATTACAGTAGGTGGAAATATTGTTGCAGGTAATGTTAATGGTAATATTTTCAAAGCAACGAACTTGTTGGGCGAGGGTGGTAATTTAAGCAACATCAATGCATCAAACGTTGTTGGTGTAGTTAGTACTGCAAATTTTGCAAGTTTTTCAACCAACGCAACTTTTGCAAGTAATGCAACTTTTGCAACTAATGCAAGTAATGCAGCTTTTGCAACTAATGCAGGTAATGCAACAACAGTTCTTGGATCAACACAAACTAATATTACAACAGTTGGTACACTAACTGGATTGTCAGTTAGTGGTGCATTTAACGGTAGCAACATCACTGCAACAGGTAATATTGGTGGTACAAATATTACTGCTAGTGGATTTGTTGTCAGAAGTTCAACATCAGGATTGACTGCAACAGGAACAACACAAGGTACAGCACTTGTATTAACAACGCAGATTAATGTGATTACAACATCAGTTTATGGTACTAATGATTCAGTAAGATTACCAACAATCACACCTGGTATTACTGCATTGATTATCAATGCATCTAGTGCAAACATTAGAGTATGGCCTACACCAAGTACAGTTATTGATAGTTTAGGTACTACTGGTTCACCGCAAGCGTTTATAGTTGGACCCGGAGTAAAAATTGAATTCGTTGCAACATCATTGTCACAATGGTATTCATTAGTTGGATATGCAGTATACAGTTAAGGAGAAAACATGATTACTTTAGAGATATTACAAAAACTTTGTCCAAAGACAAAAGTACAGACGTTGCAATTATATGCGACACCCATGCATGAAGTAGCTCAATACTACAACATGTATGACAACATGAAACGTGCAGCAGCGTTTGCAGCGCAAACAGCACACGAATCAGGTGGTTTTAATTTTGTGAAAGAGAACTTAAACTATTCAGCAGATGGCCTGCAAAAAATATTTCACAAATACTTCTCAGATGCAGGAGTAGCACAAGAATATGCAAAAAAACCTGAAAAGATTGCTAACCGTGTTTATGCTAATCGTATGGGCAATGGCCCTGAAGAATCAGGTGACGGATATCGTTTCTGTGGTCGTGGGCTTATTCAATTGACAGGTCGCACAAACTACACTAAGTTTGCACAAGATTTGGGTATCAGCGTTGACGATTGTGTAGCATATATGGAAACACCAGAAGGTGCCGTATCTAGTGCAGGTTGGTTTTGGGACAATAACAACTTGAATCAATATTGTGATGGTGATGATTTTGTTACATTGACAAAACGTATCAATGGTGGAACTATTGGAATCGAAGATAGACAACAACACTACACATTAGCATTGCAATTGTTACAAGGATAATATGAGTCTACCAGTTTGGCAAACACCCGCAGGTGCCTTAGGAACACATCCAACACAAGATGTAGTTAATATTCAACTATACGCTACTCCTGTATTTCCTGGCACACTTATAACCTACGCTTTCTTAAGTGGTGAATTGCCTATTGGTATAAGTTTAAGTACTATTGGAACAATTTCAGGAACTATTGGTAATGTAACATCTGAAACAGTTTATAACTTCACAGTAAGAGCAACGGATGAATATGGAAGTTTCAGAGACAGAAGTTTTTCACTAACCGTTGTTCAAGCAAACAGTCCAAAATTTACTACACCGAGCGGAGTGATACTGGTATCATACGATAGCACATACATTGACTATACCATTCAGTATTATAATCCTGATCCAACTAATGTCGTTACAGTAACTCAATCAAGTGGATTATTACCTGATGGTTTGTACCTAACAAGTGATGGGCATATCAAAGGGTATGCATTACCACCATTTACAGTTGACCGTAGCCCAGCAGAAACTACATTCACTTTTACTTTGCAAATTCATAGTGCATTAGGATCAGATGTTTCTTCCTACTCAATTACTATCATTAACCAGATATTAGTAAACTCATATAACTCACGCAGCCCTGTTATATTGAATAGTCAACCAATGGTTGAGCCAGTATCATCTGACCCATACTATGCTTATTATACTTCAAATAATGTAATTCCATTCACTAGAGGTAATGAACAATTTTCATTCAAAATTTTAGGACATGACTTTGATGGTTCAGGTGTATCTTATTTGTTTGGAGCACTTCCTCAAGGGTTAACAGGTGATAGTGTTACTGGTTGGATTACTGGTTCTCCTGTAATGTTAGCTGAGAGTATCAATCAATTTACGTTTGATGTAACTGTTGTAAAATTATCAAACTCATCTATTACAAGCGGAAAAGAATCTTTTAGCGTAGTGATATCAAACAATATTCCTGAAGATATCATTTGGAATACTGATAGTAACTTGGGAACTATTTTGAATGGACAACAAAGTCTGTTAACGTTAAGTGCAACGTCAGCTAAATTTTTAGAATACTACCTAGTTGAAGGTTCATTGCCGCCTAATTTGGGTTTATTGCCAACTGGCGAAATTATTGGAAGAGTCTCGTATCAACCAGAGTCAACATATGTTTTAGATGGAACACAAACTACGTTTAGTTTTACCGTTCGTGCATTTAGTCCTGAATTTACCTTATTACAATCATATAAAAATTTTACTATAACAGTAGATCATTACTTTGATAAACCTACAGAAAATATTTATTTGAAAGCAGCACCTGCATTTTCAGGAAGACAAATCATTCAATCATTATTGACAAACGAATCATTGATACCTTCACAATACTTGTTTAGACCTAATGATCCTAACTTTGGTAAAGCAAAAGATGTTAGATATGTTCATGCTTATGGGATGACTCCTAGTAAAGCAGAAGCATATATTAATGCAATTTCTCAAAATCACTATAATAGAAAACTAATATTAGGCCCATTACAAACTGCGGTGGCAAGTGATACAAATGGAAACATCATTTACGAAGTAGTTTATAGTCCAATCATTGATGACCTAATTAAGAGTGACAATACAACACTACCACAAACTGTTGTAGTAGAGCAAACAATTTCGTTGCAAGAAGGTCCTTGGACCGTATCAAATAATGACATTTATACCAGCTATACATACAATGCTGATGGTTATTACTATACTAGTTTAACTCCGGGATATGTAGATAAACTATATCCGGGTAGTTTAATTAATATGCGTAATCAGGTTACAAGTGTGATAAGTCAGAATACGGATAAAAAACTGTTACCATTATGGATGACAACACAGCAAACAGGCATCAGTACTTTGGGGTTTGTTCAAGCATGGGTAGTTTGTTATACGTTACCAGGATACTCAACACCAATCAAAAATAATATTGAAGCTAATTGGGGACATACATTAAACGAAATAGACTTTAGTGTAGATAGATACTTGATTGATAAGAGTGCCACTTACAACTATAACGTCAATCTAGCCAAACCACAATGGGTAGAGATTCCAGGAGATCAACCTCCACCTAACCCAAGTGATGAATATGATTTAACAATATTGTTCCCTAGAAAAACAATATTGCCAAAAAACATTGATTAAATAATGTATGGAAACAAAACATGAGTAATATTAACACAAACGCAATCAACACCGCTTACCCTGTAGCCGGAGCTAACAATAGCAGCCAAGGTTTCAGAGACAACTTTACCAGCATTAAAAACAATTTGGATACTGCTGGTACTGAAATATCAGACTTACAATCAAAAGTTGTTGTTAAAGCAGCACTAAACGGTACTTCATTGAACAATGATATGGGTAATACTCTTATCAGTAATGCAGCAGTTCAAGGTTTTCGCTCACCTACATTCCCATTAGGTACTAGCATTCCTAGCACAATCATTATTGATGTAACAAAGGGTGATGTGCAATATGGTACAATCGTTCAAAACACAACGATTCAGTTTGCAGGATGGGCACCAACTGGTACACAAAGTAATGTCCAAGTTAAGTTTACCATTGCAAACAGTCAAGCAGTTATCACTTTCCCAAATACAACGTTTGACAGTAGTGCCAATATTTCAAGTGGCATGACGACAACTGCAAGATTGTTAGAAAACTACGGTAGTAATGGTGCACCCGGAACTAATGCAGTTTACACAAATTATGTTTCTGTACCTTACGGTGCAACTGAATTGTCTTATAATTTCAGTACAGTCAATTGCGGTAATACAGTAGATGTTGCCCCCATTAGCAGAAGTAGAGCAGCGTCATATATTGATACCATCAATAACACACAAGCATCTGCTAGATTTGGTACAGGTGGTTACGGTCAACCCGGAGATGGTCCTGGTAAAATTTATGTTGACAATACGGGCATTCTTTATGTTTGTGTTGGCGCATATACAGGTAGCTCTGAAATCTGGGGTAAAGTAACACTAAGCGGATTCTAAAATAAATCTGTAGCCAGTCTACGATATAAATATTTTCATGCAACATCCATTCATTAGTGACCTGTCCGACAAAAGTTTAGAAGATTTAGAAAAAACTATTTCTGACCTTACTAAAAAATTAACCTTTGTATACCGTATGCAGAATCAACCCATGATTCAACAGATGCATATGGTACTTGAAAGCTACAAGACAGAGTATGCTAAAAGAATGGATGATATGTACAAGAAACAAAATCTTGGCAGCAAAATTCAAGTATCAAAAGACAACGAATGACAGCACGAATCCAAACTGGCTTCACATTTACAACTGGCGTACATTTCAATAATAAGTTCTACATGAACAACTATGATTTGGATGTTACCTTCATGGTTGAAAGTGAAATCATCCACGAACAAAACATAGCATTAGAACGTATCAGATACTTTTTGGAGTATGTAATCTCTAACGCAATATTCATTAACCAAGTTGAAGAAGTTGCAATTAACAAATACATTGACGCTGGTATTCGTTTATGTACATTGCCCGAAGAACCCTATGACCAAATCATTGGTATCATGTTGTTAACCAAAATGAATGCGTTGACTGAGGGTAGATTGGTTGTTTCCGACATTGCAATTAGTTCAACTATGAGCGAAGGTGTAAGTTGCTTGTACAGCATGGAAGAAAACTTAGGACCATTTGCCGATAAGGGCTGGTGGAACAGTAGCCAGATAGATATCAATGATATCAAACCAAAAAACAAGAAAATTGTCAAACTCAATACTACCAAAAACGTTTGGGAAGAACTTAGTTTGGGTTATCTAAAACTAGACGAAGATATCCCATCTGATGTTCAAAACATTGTGTTTGCCACTTTTGATACTAAAACGGACAAATAACTATTGCTTTCTGTCAATACATAAGTTATAATAGTTTATGCATTCTGACAAATATGGCTTACAAGTTTTAAACGAATCTGATCTATGTGATTACTACTTACGTAATCCAGATCAGGTATTGAAACATGCCATTGTTGAAAAACAAATCACATTCCCTAGCGATTTAGATTTAGAAAATATCCCAGAATTATTAGAGTACGCACCACTTGATATTACTATTGACGAGTTTGACAGTATCTATCAAAACACATGGTACATGCCAGATGAATACAAGAATTTTGATATTGTCAAATATGTACTAGACTTGTGCAAAACAGACCAAGAACTGCAAAGAGTGGGTGACGAGTTATTGAAGTTTCAGGAACGAGACTTGTTTGTATTACTGTGCTACTGTAAATATTTGGTAGACACAATGCGTAAACATAATATCGTTTGGGGAGTGGGTAGAGGATCAAGCGTGTCTAGTTATGTATTGTACCTGATAGGGGTACACCGCATAAATAGCATATTCTATGATTTAGACATAGATGAATTTTTAAAATAGGAGTAAGTATATGCCAGCATATCGTTCAGCGATGGGTAAAATGATTGACATGAATTCAATGGTCACACAAAATGAAAAAACACGTGCAGTTGGAAACATGAATGTAAACGCACGTGGTGATGTTTTGGATAGTAACAATAATGTTACCCAAGATAACAACAAGCGTATCAGAGCAGGTTATCAACGTACAGTTAACCCACAAGCAAAAGCAGCAGCACAATATCACAGCGATAACCAATCTTCTTCATTAGTACCAGACGAAGTTGAAGAATTATCACCCGAAGAACAGCAATTTGAGCAAGAAGATGCCCAAGAAGTTATCGTAAAGAAATCAAAAAAGTAACATGACAAAACTAGCATTTGAACCACATAAGATTGAAAAAGACAAGTTCCATCCTGTTAAAGATTGGATCGTTGTTACTGATATGAAGTTTGAAGAACGCAGGACTCGTGGTGGGATTATCTTACCCGGTGATGATGCTAAGAGTTCTGGAATCAGACCACGTTGGTGTAAAATTTACAAATTTGGCTCTGATTATAATGGTGATTTACAAGAAGGTGACTGGATTTTGGTAAGTCATGGTCGTTGGACTCGTGGTATCGACATTGAAGACGAAGAGGGTAAAAAGACATTGCGTAGAGTGGATCCTAATGATATACTACTTGCATCGGATGAGCCGATGGATGACGAAACAATATCAGATAAGGTATCAGGATGAAATGGTTTTTTAATTGGATGTTTAATGGCTTACACCAAGCTCAACAACAAAAACGGGAAGAAGAAGATTCGGTTGATAGAGAACAACGCAAAGCAGCAAGCGGTATAAGTATTGGTCTAGTAAGTCCAAAACCCTCAAGACGTTTTACTACTGCAGGTCAAAAGGTTAACCCCGATGACACTAGTGTAAATTTAAATGCAAACCCAATGCATTTTAAAATCTACCCAGCAACAGGTGGACACATTGTGGAATACATGTACTACAATGAAAAGAAAGATACACACGATCAGGCACTACATCTTATCCCGAGTGATCTTGACTTAGGTACAGAACTTGCTAAAATTATGACTTTGGAAGCATTGAAACGATGAAAAACGAATTATGGGTCGAGAAGTATCGTCCTAAAACAGTAGAAGACTATGTGTTTGTGGATCAACGTCAAAAAGATCAGGTACAAGGTTGGATCAATGATGGAATGATTCCGCACTTGTTAATGAGCGGTGACCCCGGTACTGGTAAAACAACACTAGCCAAAGTTCTAATCAACGAACTTAAAATTGAACAATGGGATATACTAGAGATTAACGCAAGTCGTGATAACAGTGTTAACATGGTTCGCAATAAGATTCTAGGATTCGCACAAACAATGCCCTTTGGCAAGTTTAAGATTGTGTTACTAGACGAAGCAGACTATTTGACAGCAGAAGGTCAAGCAGCATTGCGTAGTGATATGGAAGCGTATGCACAAACTGTACGTTTCATTCTAACTTGTAACTACCCATATAAAATCATTCCAGCATTGAAAAGTCGATGCCATGAGTTTCACATTACTAAAACAGACCGTGACGAGTTTACAGCACGTGCAGCAACTGTATTGGTTACTGAAAATATTGAACTTGATTTAGATGTGTTAGACAGCTATGTTGCAGCAACATATCCTGACTTACGTAAATGTTTGAATCAATTACAAGTCAATAGCAGTAGCGGTAAACTATTGCCACCATCAACACAAGGTGGTGACGAAGATGGGTTATTGGTTGAGATTACTGGATTGTTTAAGAGTGGTAAAACACTTGAAGGCAGACAACAACTAATGCAATATCTAAGTTTGTATCCTACCCGATTGGAAGATATCTATCGTTGGATGTATAACAATTTAGAATTGTGGGGAACTACGCAAGACACACGTGATGCGAGTATTTTGATTATTCGTAACGGTCTTGCAAACTTAAGTCTAGTGGGAATCCCAGAGATTAACCTAGCAGCAACATTAATTGAATTGACAAATATATGATGAGATATCTTTTAATCACTTACGTCAGAAAAGCAAATGGTCAGATTGACGAACAAGTAGGTGTATCACGTAACTTAAAAACAAGAGACATTCAAACTTGCAATGTCATTTTGGATTATGCAAACAGGAAAGTTGATAAGTGTTTTATTGAGGGTAAGGTATTAGACCGTGACTGGGAAAAACTTCACGGATACTATCAACAAATTTATCCTGCTATTATTGAACGATTAGAGCACGAAGCTAGTCAACAAAAGTAAAAAGGGGCTGAAAAGCCCCTTTTGTTTAACTGTACAATTTAAGTACGTGTTCGATGATCCTGTGTCTCTGTACATCTTTGATATCAAAGTGGCACATTTGTAGACCAGGAATCACCCCCTTTCCCAACCTATTTTGTAAGTCTAGTAGCCCGTTGTCGGCTGATTTTCTATCGGCTTGTTCAATGTCGCCAGTAATTACAATCTTACTGCCAACGCCAATTCTAGTCATAATCATTTTCAGTTGACTAGGAGTTGCATTTTGTGCTTCATCAAGTACAATGTAGCTGTGCTTAAAGTTTCGACCTCGACAGAATGCTAGGGGTGCGATTTCCACTATCTGTTCTTCTAGCATGTGGGCGATTTCACTTGCCGCATAATACTCTCTTAAAACATCTAATAATGGTCTAGTCCAAGGTTCCATCTTTTGATTTAAGTCGCCCGGTAAGAAACCATGTTTCTCATCATCAACTCCCACTGCTGGACGTGTCAAAATAATACGGTCAACTTCACCTGCTTTCAATGCTTTGATAGCGGCTTGCATAGCTAAGTAAGTTTTACCTGTTCCTGCTGGTCCACCTACAACGACAATATCTACGTTTTCGTTAAGTAGTGCGAGGATGTATTTTTCTTGATTGACGGACTTGGGCACTAACGTGATAGGCTTTCTATCTAGTTTGATTCGTGCTTGGTCGAAATTGATTGTTTTAGATTCCTTTGTATAATATGTCTGTGTGTCATGCTTTTTGCTATGTGAATAGCGTGTGTCTTGCTCTTGTTGACGCAATGCGCCAGTTTTTCTCTTGCTCAAATTGCATTCTCCTGTTGAGGTTGAGTTCTCATAAAACTCAAAGATATTTAAAGGTATAATGCTGCGTGATAGTAGTGTACTTTAAAAAGAGATTTTTTTGATAAATATTAGGCTAACCCCTAAATTTCTTTTAGGCTCATTATCATTGCAACGATGATAAATAATACTATGAGCAATCCAACAGACGAATTTTTTGATAGCGTAGACTATCCTAGTATCATTGATAACATCAAGGGAATTTACACCAGTGATGGTATGATGAGCACCCTAATGGACTTTGAACGTGTATTAGATGAAGCAGATTTGTATGCTTTCCGTAACTGGGACTTAGGTGAATTAGTATCCGGTCCTAGAGTACGTAGATATGACGTTGCATGTATGTTTATGTATCCATTAAAACGTATGCCAGACCCAACTGGGGCTAAACGTCTATTAAAATTGGGTTGTGACGTTAAGTTTAAAAAGACAAAAATCAAAGTACCTATCAAAATTGAAGGTCCGGGCGACTATAAACCAGGAACTCACTATCCAAAAATGACTGAACGTGATATTTGGTTAGTGTTAATTGAAATGCCAAAAGAACTAATGAACGATATTCGTGAAGGTTCTATCGACTTGGCTGAACAAACAATTGATTTAGAGGACTTGGATAAAGCCTACGAACAAGACCTAGATAAAGAAAGTACTGAGGATCAAGATGATAATGCATCATCGGGTCAAATGCCAGGAATGGATCAAGGTCTAGGTGGTGGTATGAGTCCAGGTGGTTTAGGTGGTCCTGCTCCAATGCAAGGTCCAGGGGGCATGTAATGAATAAAGTTCTTAATGAAGGTTTTGACTATCACGACTTAGTGGATCAAGTTATCCCAGAAATCTCAATTGACGAGTACGCAGCTAAAATGGGTACCAACGATGAGATTGTTACACTTACATTTACAACAAAAGGCAAGCAACAAGCTAGTGATTTGGTTGACTGGCTAGAACGCGGATACGACTTTGTATTAGATGCTGAAGTCAGTGAAGGTGAAGTTTCACCAGGTAAGTATTTAGTATTTGTAGAAATGAATCGTAGAACAAGTGTGCCAGAACGTATTTGTGAAATGGTTGAAGACATGAAAACATTAACAGATTTAGACAGTGACAAATGGTCTGTTAAGATTGAAGATAAAGAATACAAAGCTGACAAAGAAATTCTAAAGCAACATATTATTTTAAGCCCGCAAAAATATCGTGAACTCAAAGAAACAGACTTAAATGAAATGCGTCAACGTGCTGGATTAGAAACACATAAGATATACTCTAACCCAGACAAAATTTTAAAAGATTACTTAGCAAAGGCAGGATTATAAAATGGCAACATTACTAGCACAGAAGTCAGGTACAACTGACAATGCGATAGCAAAGAGTGACGACCACCATGATGCATTAGCAAGTGATCCTACAGTTAGTGCATTCCCATCAGGAAGTGCATTCGGCTCAACAACACCAGCTGCATCTACAGCAGCAAGCACAAGTTCATTCGGAGGGTCTTCAAGTGGATTCGGATCAACAACAAGTACAAGTTCAGCAGGAGGCTTTGGCAGCTCCTCAGGTTTCGGTTCAACAACGTCCAACTCTTTCGGAGCATCAACGTCAGCAACAGCAGGCGGTTTCGGAGCTTCAACTGGATTTGGAGCAGCTTCAACTGGATCAACAGGTTTCGGCGCGTCAGGCGGGATGAGTGGTGGAATGCAACAAAGTTCTTTCCAATCAGTTCAAAATCAAGGAGAATCATTGAAGTCAGGCGGCGGCGCAATGAGTGAAGGTGGAGAATCTACAGTCAAGCTAGACAAAGATGCCACTGACTGGATTAACAAAAAGATGCGCCCAATGATGGGTTGGATCTACATGTTGACATGCACTTGCGACTTTGTATTGTTCCCAATCTTATGGTCAGTATTACAAGCAATGACACATGGTAATGTAACTAGTCAATGGCAACCATTGACACTACAAGGTGCTGGATTGTATCACATCGCAATGGGTGCAGTTCTAGGTATCGCAGCTTACGGTCGTACAAAAGAAAAGGTAGCCGGCGTAGCTTCATAAATATTGACGAATAGCACCTAACGTGCTATACTAATAATATTATGAGTGACTATTATCAAACCCTCGGGGTAGCAAAAAACGCTACCCCTGAAGACATTAAAAAAGCATATCGCAGAATGGCTGGCATTCACCATCCAGACAAGGGTGGTGATACTGCACAGTTTCAAAAGATTCAAGAGGCATACGAAACCCTCTCTGATCCACAAAAACGTCAACAATACGATAATCCAAATCCATTTGGTCATGGTCAAATGCCTGGTGGATTCCCCGGTGGAATGCATGGCTTTCCCGGTGGATTCAGTTTCCAAATGGGTGGATTTGGTATGGACGACATTTTTGGACAAATGTTTGGTCATCCAGGACAACGCGGTAGACCACAACAACCTAGCTATCGTACTATAGTTTGGTTAACACTTGAACAAGCATACAATGGCGAAGAGCAAATGTTAAACTTCCAAACACCTGGATTAGGTCAACAAACGGTTAAACTGTCAGTGCCCAAAGGCATAGATGATGGAGCAACACTGCGTTATGATAACCTAATCAAAGACAGTATCTTAATCGCTGAATTTAGAATTCAACCACATGCTAAGTTCCAACGTGATGGTATGAATCTACATTCGGTACATGATATCAGTGTACTAGATTTGATTGTGGGTACAACCATTAAGTTTAAAACTATTTCGGGTAAAGAACTTGATGTTACAGTAAAACCAGTAACACAACCCGGTAGTTCACTACGCATTGCCGGCGAAGGTATGATAAATGACAGGGGAGCAGGTGACCAATTTATATTGTTGAAACCATTTATTCCTGATAGAATTGACTCTCGTATAACTGATAGCATTTTGCAATCAAAACAAAAGTAAATACCATTTTAAGGAAGCACTAATGCACCCAGAAATCGAAGCCATCATTGAACATGCAATTGAATTGGCTAAGTCAAAAAGCCATCAATATTGTACAGTAGAGCACTTGTTACTAAGCCTAGTATCACATGCTCCCTTTAAGAAAGTGTTAGACTCTTATGGAGTTGACACTGAAATGATGACTAAGGAAATTGACGTATACTTAAATGGGTTACAAGCAATTACAGTAACACTAGGTCCCGGACAAGAGATTCAACCACGTAAAACAAATAGTTTGGAACGTGTTACAAACCGTGCAGTAGCACAAACATTGTTCTTGGGTCGTAAACAAGTTACAACTATTGACCTTTACTTGAGCATTTCAAGCGAAGCAAATAGTCATGCACATTATTTCTTGTTGAAATATGGCATTGAGAAAAGTCAATTTGTACCTTACTGGCAAAAGAATTACAAGAACGAAGGTGCTCTTGTACGATTAAGCAACGAACAAGCAGACGAAATCTTAGAAGAATACACAACAAACTTGACTGATTTGGCTCGTCAGCATAAACTAGAACCAATGATCGGTCGTAGCCAAGAAGTTGATGACATTGTAAACGTATTGGCTAAACGTTTCAAAAGCAACGTGTTACTAGTTGGTGATCCAGGTGTAGGTAAAACTGCTATTGTCGAAGGTATGGCTCAAATGATTGCAGAAGGTAACGTGCCTGAGTTCTTAGTTGGTCACGAAGTTTACAGCTTGGAAATCGGTAGCTTACTTGCTGGTAGTAAATATCGCGGTGACTTTGAAGAAAAGGTCAAAGCAGTCATTGAAGCACTTAACACCAAGAAACAAACTATCTTGTTTATTGACGAAGCACATACAATGCAAGGTGCAGGTTCAAGTTCTCAAAGTGGTCCAGACTTTGCAAACATGATTAAGCCTGCAATTACAAAAGGTACATTGAAAGTTATTGCAAGTACTACTTGGGAAGAGTACTATGAGAGTTTTGAGAAGGATCGTGCATTAATGCGTAGATTCTATCGTGTCTCAGTAGATGAACCAAATCGTGATTCAACAGTTCGCATTTTAAGTGGCTTAAGTGGTCGTTTGGATGACTTCCATAGTGTTAAGATCACACCCGAAGCGGTTGAAGCAGCAGTTGACAGTGCTACACGTTACATGCATGACCGTAAAAATCCTGATAAATCTATTGACTTATTAGATGCAGCTTGTGCTAAACAACGTGTATTAGGTAACAAAGACGCACAAATCACTAAAGAATTGATTTACGAGCAAGTTGAACGTATCTCTGGAGTACCAGCAGATAAACTCAGTAACGACAACAACGAACGTATCACAAACCTTGAGTCTAATATCAAAGACAAATTGTACGGTCAAGAGGAATCAGTTAGTAAAGTACTTGACCGTATATATGTCTCGTTTGCAGGTATCGGTAGTCAAACTAAACCACTTGCAAGTTTCTTATTCTTGGGCCCAACTGGTACAGGTAAGACTGAACTGGCTAAGCAATTGAGCAAGAACTTAGATATGCCATTACTCAAATATGATATGAGCGAGTATTCAGAGAAGTTCAATGTTAGTTCATTGCTTGGTGCGCCTCCTGGATATGTTGGTTATGGTGAAAGTAGCTTAGGTGGTGGTAAACTTATCAATGACTTGAGTAAGAATCCACATGCTATTCTATTGTTTGATGAAGTTGAAAAAGCTCACCCAGATATCTTTAACATTTTCTTGCAATTACTTGACGAAGGTCGTGTAACAGGAACTAATGGTAAAGAAGTCAATGCTAAAAACTGTATAATTATCATGACCAGTAACTTGGGTAGTAGTGACAGCGAACGTGCAGTAATTGGTTTTGGTAGTACTGAACGTACGGGTGATGATGAAAAAGCATTGAAGGACTTCTTCAAGCCTGAATTCAGAAACCGTATTGACTTGATTACTAAGTTCAACAAACTTGACAATCTTGCAATTAAGAAAGTGGTTATCAAGTTTACTGACGAGTTAAAGAAAGCATTGAAGGATACACAAGATATCGTGTTGACTTTAACAGAACCAGTAGTTGATTACTTAGCAGAACAGGGCTACGATAGTAAGATGGGCGCACGTCCTCTTGCACGTAAAATTGATGAACTAATTCGTGTTCCATTGAGTAAGAAGATTCTTTTTGAACGTATTAGAAGTGCAAATATTACTGTAGTGATGAATGACGGTAAAGTTGATTTTGAAGTACATCAAAAAATGATTGCAGAAGTAGGCGAAGATGGCATTATTAAAATCAGCAACTAATTCACCGGGTGTTGACCTGCAAGAGTATCGTGACGAGTTGTACTATAGTCAATATCAGTACCGTTGCAGGATCACAATACCTCACTTTCGTAGAGCACAATACTATTCACCAGATGAATTTGAACAAATGGTATTAGGCAATAGTAAAAAATTCATTAGGTTAAAACAGGATGAAAGAGATACTCTTGCTCAACACTTACCTAGCATCAAAAAAGTATTGCAGTATAGAATTGACAGTAAAAAGAACAAGTCTAGCAAAGTTCGCGGTGAATATGATACTATCTCTGTATTCAGCAATGACCTACAATCACTACATGATAATTTTGATAACCTAACAGATGCGTGTGTTGACTTCACTGAGGTTATCACTACCGGGTATTCGGGGGTCAAAACTTTTGCAAATGAACCTAAACACAAGTATAGAATTTATTTCAAAAGCAAACGAATCCCAGAAGACTTCAAAGATGGATTGAAGAAAATCTTAACTACTAACACACAATTGAGACCAAGTCCTGCTCTTAAAATGTGGTTAGATCAGAAAGAAGATAGTCAATGGTACTGGAATTTCCGTTACATGTCTAGCAGTTACTTTATTGACTATAATGACGAGAGTTATCTTAGCTATTTGGCACTAATGTATGACGGTATGCTGGGTAGAAAGTACAAATTGGAAAAGCGAGCCGATATCGTCTGAGCATGATAAATACTCTATTAATGGAGTATTTACCATGGCAAAGATTATTGAGAACGTACTAGTTGTTAAAGTCAGCAAACTAGTAAAAGAGGGAGCGGATGAGAATCTGATTCCACAAGACACCCAACAAGCATTAGAACAAGTCGCCCAAGAATTATTGGGTGATTCCGTCATTGTAGAAGTGGAACGAGCATAATGGCACAAAGTTCAGCATATCAATTGTTGCCACAAACAGCATACAAACAAGTTTCACAAGTGATTGGTGATAAAGTTCCTGCCGCCGCATATTATATCAAGCAAAACAATATGCAGACATTCACATGGAATCTTACAACATTTACCGGTCTATTACAAATTCAAGCAACACTAGCAGATAATCCAGGCAATGGTGACTGGTTCACTATCTATAACCTATCAGGTAATCAATTAACTCAAACTAGCTTTACTAATATATCTGGTAACTTTGTTTGGGTTCGTGCTGTAATCAATAACTTTGGTTTTGGTGTTGTTCAAAGTGTTAAGGTTAGCTATTAATGAAAATTGCCGCACTATTAGAAAGTAAACAACCATTGATGGAAGGTGGTAATTTAAGTGTGGGCAAACATGAAGCAGAACACTTAGATTTGAAAGTTACAAAACGTAGCTACATGGTTCCCAAACTCAATGAACTATTAAACGCAATCAATAAAGCATTCAATGTAAAACACAAGGCTCCATTATGGAGTAGTGAATTATTGTCAAGCGGTAAGTTTTTGAGTGGTAGTAGTTTACATTTCTTTGATGTTGCGGGTATCAGTGATGATACATTCTTTGCTAAGAAGCCAACTGTAGGTGATATTGATACCATGGTTGACAAACGTTTGGAATTCATTTTACAAGAATTCTTAACAAGTGCAACAAATAAACAAATTGGTCCTGCAAAATTGCTAGGATTTCAAAAAGGTAACGAACAATATTCTGCATTGTTTGAGTTACAAGACCCACCCGTAAAAGTACAAATTGACTTTGAATTTGTTTCTTTTGAGAATGGAATGCCTAGCGACTGGGCAAGATTTAGTCATAGCAGTTCATGGGATGATATCCAACAAGGTGTTAAGGGTGTATTTCATAAGTGGTTGATTCAATCATTGACTACACTAACCAACAAGCAATTCCTGTTACGTAAAATGATCGGTCGTGGTGCAATGCGTAAAGAAGAGGACATCCCTACAACAGACAACATGTATAGTTTTGCCGTGTCTAGTAAAGAAGGTGGCGGATTACGTGCTAAGTACGAACCAGTATTAAATCCTAACACAAACAAACCATTAGTGATTAAGGGTTTGCCTGTAATGAAAGCAGCACCTGCAGCTGGATACGAACAAAACATTGGTAAGATTTTTTCAACTATACTAGGCAAACGTCTTGACCCTAAACAAATGCAAGCTATCTCTAATAACTTCTGGTCATTCACTGGGTTAGTACAGTTGATGGGTAAGATATTATCACCAGAAGATAAACAAACAGTATTGCTCGGTTTCTTAAACAAAACAATCGGTAAAGGTAGTCAAGGTCTTTACAAGAACAATCCAGAAAAAGATATCAGTGAAAAAACAACAGCAATCAATTATCTAGTTAAAACATTAGGACTACAATTGCCACCTGAGTTCAATCAAATGATGGCTGACTATAGAAAAAACTATAAGATGACTGAACTATCAGAAGCAGGTCCTAACTATAAGCGTCAAGGTATCCCACACATTTACAAGCCTGGCTCAACAGTTGAATTGAAAGATAATGAGTTCATTGAGTTATGTAAAGAAATCATGGCTGATGGTGGTAAACTTGAAGGTGTACCAATCAACTTGAAAGTTGATGGTGCAGGCATCAGATTTGGTAAAGACCAAAATGGTCGTCCATTCTTTATGACAAGTAAAGTTACAGAACCTAAATACATTGAGAATTTTGGTGACTTTGAAAAGTATGGTCGTAGTGTTGGACAAGACGAAGAACGATTGAACTTTACTAAGCAATATGACAATGCATTAAAGACAATATTGACTGCTCCATTTATGAAAGTTATCCCTAGTGATACTATCGTACAAGCAGAAATGATGTATACTCCAATGGCTCAACAAGAGAATGGCGGCTTGAAGTTTGTTAACATCCCTTATGATCCTAAAAAGTTGGGTAAAGAGATGACTCTTGTACCATTCATGTTCAAACAGTTTAGCACTGGACAAGTTCGTCCTGACAGTCAAAAGATTAAAGAAGCACTATTAAAAACAAGCAATAGTAAAATTAAAATGGTTAACAACAACTTGCAACATAAAGGTATTGATGTTGCTAAGATTGTTAGTCCTATTGTTAAAAACGCAGATACATTAAGTGCTGCGGTTGCTACTCGTGGAACAAATCCTACAAAAGAAAAAGCAAAAGCTATCTTGTCTCAAGCTAGACAACAACTAAGCAATGCTATTATCAATGGACCTATTCCAGGTAAAGATCAATTGGGTGACATGATTGAAGGTCTTGTTATCAATATGCCTAGTGGTTTACTAGCTAAAGTAACAAGCACAGACATGGCAAACAAGATGGCTACTAAAATGGCTGCTCGTCAACCAGTCAAAGGTAATCAACGCCCTGCTGTAGTTGCTGTGGGCAGTGCGATTGGGCATGTAGGACATCAACAATTATTCAACCATGCAATCGCTCTAGCAAAACAAGTTGGTGGTCAACCTTACATGTTTATAGGACCTGCAGAAGGTAAAGATGATCCTATTCCACCAAGTGTTAAAGTTGAAACATGGCATAAGTTATACCCACAACTAGCGAGTAACATATCAACTGTTAGTCATGAGGGCGGTACATTACTACAGAAAATCAAACATGAGTTGATTAATCCTCAACCAGGTAAACCACCAAGATATGATACAATTTATATTGTTGTTGGTAGTGATAGACATGACATGGCTGAAAGTTGGAGCAAATCTCTAATGAAAGCAGTTAACAAGTTCCCTGGATATGAAGGTGTTAAAGTTGTTCCACATGTAACGTCACGTGATAAGAATGAAGGTGGTACAGGTATAAGCGGAACATTACTACGTAGTGTTTTATCAGACAAAACAAAAACTCCAGAACAGCAATTTGAAGTTTGGAATCATGCTTACAATAGTGGTAACTATGGTGCTCAGAAACTACCGGCAGAGTGGATTCAGCACTTAATGAATATTGCTCGTAAGGGTATGGGAATGCAAACTATGAATGAGTCAAGAATCTTTAATCCAAAGTCATTAGTTAATGTATATTATGTTTCCCCTAATGGCAATCGTCATAAGTTAGCAAAAAGCATTCCGTATGATTTAGTTGAGAAACTATTACATGCATTGAAAGTTAAAAAGAACATTGACATTCACATGGATGATGTTGAAGTTCGTCCTGCTGATCCCTCACAATATACAGTGAGCACCAGTCAGTTTGATGAAGGTTCAGAAGAAGCATTACAATATGCAACTAAAGCACATGCTGGGCAAACTCGTTCAGGTGGTGATCCATATATCAGTCACCCAGTTCGTGTAGCTAATCATATCAAGCAATTTAAAAAATCACATAACCTAGATGCATTAATTAGTGCAGCATACTTACATGATACAATTGAAGATACTGACACAACACAAGAAATCTTACACGATTTGTTTGGCGGATTAGTTGCTAGTCTTGTAATGGAACTTACAAGCGATCCAGAACAAATTAAAAAGATAGGTAAGGCTCAATATCTAGCACACAAAATGGCTGCAATGAGTAGCTATGCACTAGTTATCAAACTTGCTGATAGATTAGATAATGTCAAAGATATCACTACTGCTAAGACTCCTGAATGGAGACACAAATATGCAACTGAAACTAATCACATCTTAGATTACATTGAAAAGCATCGTGCTTTGTCAGGTACCCATACTAAATTGATTGATATGATTCGTGCTAAGTTGGCTGAGATTGACCAACCACAGCAAGATGTGGCGGAAGGCAAGAACATGCCAGACTTAGAACATGTTGGCGAAAGAGTAGTATCTGTTATGGATGCTGAACGCAGACTTGCCCATGGAGATAGAATATTTGCGTTCCACGAAATGGATGAAGAGCCGTTTGAGATTCACAATGTCGGTGAGTTGGCAGGATATGATACTGAACAGTTATTGGCAGTACCACAAAGTGTAGCGGAAGAAGCAGACGAACAAAAAAGCTCAAATGTCTTTCAATCTATGGGTAGTCAATTAATTGCTATGGGTAATGATGCTGATAAAATTAAAAGGCATGACCCATCAGTTATTGAAAAAGCAATTGATGCTAAATTAGAAAAAATCAATGATCCAAAACTTACACATGTTACGAAATCCTTTTTGAGTAAAGTTGTTAAGTTCAATAGAAGTAATCCAAAAACAATGGCAGCAATATTTGGATTTACCTTCTCTATTATTGCTAGAGTATCAATGCAATTTAGTCATAATATGGGACTTAGTCCAACACAAGCAACATTACTAATAGAAGCATTATTGCCTACATTGGGTAATTTCTTGGGTTACATTGTCAATGGGTTTAGTGTAAAAGACAGTGTACAAGCTGGATTGATTGCTGGAACAATTGGCGTCGGCGGCACCTTGGCTGCAAGCGGTGCATTGTCTGAAGATTATTTAGACGAAAAATAATTTGACCCCCTCTTTATTGTGTAAATATCTTTATCTTTAAAGAGGACCTTATGGCAACAAAGAAAACAACTACAACTGCTACACCAGCAGTTAAGACAACTAAAGCTCCTGCAAAAGCTAAAGCAGAAGCAAAAACAGTACCAGTCGAAAAGGTACAAGAAATTGCTGAACAAGCACAACAAGAACAAAAACCCGCAGATGGTCAAGTTCAAGTTAACGTAGATTTTCTACGCACAACTAAAGTACATATTGCTATGCCATGTTATGGTGGTATGTTGACTGAATCTACATTCATGTCATTCATCAAGTGGGCAAATACTGCTCGTCAATTGGGTATTGATTGGACATTAGAAACAATGGTCAATGAGTCACTTATCAGTCGTGCTCGTAACACACTAACAGCAAAGTTCTTAGAACAAGAAGGTGCAACACACTTGTTCTTTGTTGATGCAGATATTGGTTGGGAACCATGGCATTTGTTAGTTCTATTGAACCGTGATGTTGATGTTATCGGTGGATTGTACCCAATGAAAACAATGCCAATCAAATGGGTTGTTAATGGATTTGAAGGTGCAGAAGAAGGTACAGATGGCTTACAAGAAGTAAGTAAAGCAGGTACAGGTTTCTTGTTGATGAAACGTCATGTATTTGAGAAAATGAACAGTCACCCAGCTGTTAAACCATACAAAAATGATATCGGTTTAGATCCAAAATATGACCAACACTTGAAAACATACTTTGACACAGCAGTTCGTCAAGGTCGTTACTACAGTGAAGACTGGACATTCTGTGAAAACTGGCGTGATATTGGTGGTAAAGTTTGGGTTGACAAACGTGTATTATTGCGTCATAGTGGTTCATATGTATTCTGCATGGAAAATCAGAACTATTTGATGGATACAATTGGTCCTATGTATGTTCAACAACAGCAACAAGTAGCACAACAGCAACAAGCACCAGCAGTTGCTACCCCTGTGGCTACACAAAACAAAGCTCCTGTAAAGAAAGCAGCAACACGTAAGAAGTAAAATCTTACAACTCCCCACTACAAGGCTATCTATATGGTAGCCTTTTTTCATAAATACTCTATACAACCCGTAAACCAAAGATGAACCTAAAAGAATTTGACGAATTTAAACTTGGGGATGCTGTACATTTCCATGACGAACTTAACCCTGCAATCTTCAACGGGGAACATATGAAGCCACAGGTTCGTGAACAATTATTAACTATTGCAGACGATTTTCTGTCACATTTGGGTATTGATAACCTAGACATTGACGATATTACTATCAGCGGTAGTTCAGCAGCATATAGCTATACAAAGCATTCAGACATTGACCTACATATTCTTGTAGATATGAACAAGTTCAGTGATGACGACATTTACCGTGAGTTATTTGACGCTAAAAAAGTCATATATAATGACCAACATGACATTAAAATCAATGGATTTGAAGTTGAATTGTATGTACAAGATACAAATCAGCCCGTAATTAGTTTGGGTGAATATAGTGTATTAAACGACAAATGGATCAAATTGCCACGTAAACGCAGGGCGCATTTTGACCAAGCAGCTACACAATTAAAATATAGAAAACTTTATAAATTAGCAGAGTTTGCTTACAAGTCTAACAACGTTCACAAAATTGAAAACGTGTTAAGAACCATTAAAAAATATCGTCAAGCTGGATTAGATAAAGCCGGTGAGTTCAGCCCAGAAAACTTAGCATATAAAGCACTACGTACAAACAAAGTGATTGACAAGTTGTATAAAAAGGTTGATGAACTACACAGCAAAGAATTAAGTATCCCTGAAGATATGTATGAATGTTCAGGATATATACCAAGCGAAAAAGAAAAGAATGATCCTCGTTTTAGTCGTGCGTTAAGTGTAGATGTAGGACCTAATGCGATTAAGAAAAATGCAAAAGCGTTTGGGTTTAAGGTTAGTAGAGCGGGTATTCCCCCGTTGTTAAGGAAATAAAGAATGGCAATATATAATAAGAATCCGCCAGCAGTTGATGCATCAGCAGCCCCAGAATTGAGTGGTGTAGTTCATCACGTTAATCCTCCTACCGAGCTAGTTAGCAATCGTATTGACACAACATACCTAGATAGAACAACAGAAATTATCAATAATCCGGGTGGGAATAATAATCAAATACAATATGCTTATGGTGGACAGTTCAAGGGTGATAATGGTTTTGTATTTGATCCAAACACCAAGTCAGTATATCTACGTGGTAACTTAAACTTAGGTGGATACTTAAAGGGTAAAATCTATACTAACCCATTTAACTTTCATTTGACAGGTGGTGTTGCTGATTCTGTATTGACAACCGATGGCACTGGAAACTTGTCATGGGGTAACGTACAGACTATTCTAAATTATGGCAACGCAAACGTTGCATCATACTTAGCAAGTTATAGTGGTAACTCAACTGCCAATAATTCTCAGATAAACAATTTATCAATAACAAATAGTTTATCAATCAATGGTGGCGGCACACTATCATTAGATGTTAGCCAACTACAATTAGCAGGTGGAACAAACGGACAATATCTAAAAACATATGGTAATGGTACCGTTGCTTGGTCAACCGATATTGATTTAGAACAAACTAATGTAACATTAACTGGATCAACTATCTCATTAGATAGTGCAGGTAATAGTGGTGTTTGGGGTGGAAGTATCCCTAATGCAAATGTAATAGGTGGATTTGTAAACAATGATGGTTCCAATAACGCATTAATGACATTTAGCACCAATGGTTCAAATGTAATGTCTATTAACGTAGATGGTAGTATTTTTGCGGGAGGGGCATTTGATACATTAGATAATTTAGACTCGGCAAGTAGTGGTTGGGTCGTTGCAGGTAATGGTCTTGCACTAACTAATAATGGAAGCAGAATCAAGTTCCATGACGGTACTACACAATATACAGCATATCCAGGTGTTGATGCAGTTATCAGTGAGAGTGATCCTGGCTTAGGCGATGGGCGTGTTTGGTTTAACAGTGTTGAAGGTCGTGCTTTTATAAAGTATAGTGGACAGTGGGTAGATATGAACCCACAAATTGCACCTAATCCTGATTTAAATGCAAACTCAATTACATTTGAAGACGGTAGTGTATTAACTACGGGTAATATTCAGGGTAGTTCTTATAGTAATAGCAACGTAGCAAGTTATTTACCAACGTACACTGGTAATATTTCTGCAAACAATGTATTGTTATCAAGTACATTAGTTACTAGTTCAATTCAAGGTAATACGGGTCTTGTTATCAATTCAACTGATACAATGAACATGTTGGTTAATAATGTGAGTGGTATCGAAGTGACCGGTGGCTCAGTTGGTATATATGCTCAAAATATATTGTCGTTACAATTCGATGGAGCCAACGCAGATTTTAGAAATCAACATGTTAATAATGTCAACTCACTTAATGTAAATGGAAACATTACAGGAAACTACATTATTGGTAATGGTAGTCAACTAACAGATATAATTACATCTAATTTAACAAACACTACTCAAACGTTTGTACTTAACAATGATGGGTCGTTTGGTGTAAAAGATAGTGGTAGTGCGACTAACTTCAACCTTGACCAAACAACACCTAATATTGATTTAAGAACAAGTCATGGTACTGGTTTCTTTACATCAGCTTCTACTATTACATTTAGAACCAATGGAGTTAAAAATTGGATTTTTGACGGTAGTGGTAACTTAAGTACTCAAGGTAGTATTAATCTTGGCGCAACACATGGTAACATTGTTGTAGGTGATGCAACTCCTACAGGTTCGCCCGGCTTAAGTGCGTCTAGCAGTCTAACACTTACTGCAAACAGAGAAGGAACATCTACATGGATGGTCTTTGGTGCTGACGGTAACTTATCTTTACCCGGCAATTTGTCTTATGTTGGATCTGATTCTGCAAATATCATTGGATTTAACTCAGCTAATTTTGCAGGTAATTTAAGTGCTTCTAATATATATACCAACAACTATTATCTAGCTAACGGTGATCCATTACCGTTAGTATCAGGATCAAGTAATGTTACAACGACTGGTAATGTTACTGCAGGTAATGTAATTGCAGGTAACTTCAGTGGTAATGGTAGTCAATTGACACATATCAGTGGTGCAAACGTTGTTGGCACAGTAGCTAATGCAAACTATGCTGTTTATTCAGGTACTGCTTATAGTGTGTCAGGAAGTAATGTCTCTGGTACAGTCGCTTTAGCAAGTCATGCCACTGTTGCTGATTCAGCAAATAGTGTATCAGGAAGCAATGTATCTGGTCCAGTAGCATTCGCAACAGTTGCTAATAGTGTAGCCGCTGCTAACGTATCTGGATTAGGTAACGTATCATTAATTAATAAAGACGGTAATGCGAGCAATGTATTATATGGAAATGGTGTATTTGCTGCACCTGCACCAAGCTCTAGTTATAGTAACAGCAATGTAACAACACTATTATCAAGTTTTGGTAGCAACACACTAGTAACAACAGGTAACGTAACCGCAGGATATTTCATTGGTAACGGTAGTCAATTAACTGGATTACCTGCAAGTTACGCAAATAGCAATGTTGCAACATACTTACCAACTTATACAGGTACATTACCAAACGTAGGGTCTATAACTGCTAATGGTGCTATTACTTCAAATAATACAATCACTGGCGCTAATATAATTGCTAACGGAAATGTTACTGTCAACACACTATTGTTATATGGATCAAATGCTACACTATCCACTACAAATGGTAGTTCTGTACAGTTTGCTGGCAGAGTCAACTTTAACAATACTGGAACAAGTTTTGTTGCTAGCGGAAACGCCAACGTAAACGGTAGTTTAATAGTTGGATCTAGTGTATCACTAAGCGGTAATCTTACATTGACTAATTCAGGATATATTACAACTACTAGCGGAACAAATGGTAACGTAAACATTGATCCTGATGGTACAGGTAACGTAAACGTAACCGGTAATGTAATTATTAGCGGCTCAGTGACTGGTGGTGGAATTAGACAAACTACTGCAACATCAGCACCAAGTAGTCCTACTGTCGGCGACCAATGGTACAATAGTTCAACTGATGTATTGTATCAATATGTTAATGATGGTGTAAGTAGTTATTGGTTAGACATTGCAGGTCCAGGATACAGTAATCCACAAACCATTACCAAAGTATCTAATTTTGTAAATGCAGGTACATTTGTCACACTAGACAATATCAAAGCTACAGTAACAACAAGTGGTAATCGTGGATTAAGTTTATCCGGAGTATCGAGTTCGTTTACTGCTACAATAGGTGCTACTTATGCTGTAAGCGGTGGCACAGGTGGCTCAAGCACCAATGGTACAACATCTATCACTACCACTCCTTCAACTGCTGCCTTTGGTTGGAACTTTACAGGTAATGGTGATATATCAACATACATTGTCACTGACACAACAAATAATAGAGCCTATCGCATTACATTGCAAATAGGCGGTGGCTACAACAATAACATGATTACAATTGAGAGGTTAATCTAATGAGTTTTCCAGCAAGTCCAACAAATGGGCAATTAGTAACAATTAACAATATCACTTATCAGTGGAATAGTACTAGTAATACTTGGACTCGTTCAAGCCCCACAACCGGGTACTTATCAGATTATATTCAAGTAGTTGATTCTACTGATAACAGTGGTATGACTACAAATAGTGTCATGGTCTTTGATACTGTATTAAGTGGTTCAGGCATACCATATAATACAAGCACAGGTGTGTTTACATTAACCGGTGGCAAAACTTATGAATTGTATGCAAGTCTTAACTGGTCAGGTTTTAGTGACGCATCAGGTGGATGGATGGCATATCAATGGGTAGATGCAACTGCAGGTACTGGGCTAATACCTAACAACGGTGCTATTGCACTAGCAGAACCTATCAATCGCAACACTAACGAAACTATTCAACCCGGTGTAAAGGTACTTTATACACCTACAACAAATCAAACAGTTAAACTTATGGTAACTGGGTCTAGTGGCACTGCTACTACTCGTGGTAACTTTGGTTGTTACGCAACCATAATGCAAATTGGCGGTAGCAGTTTAATGTCTAATGTTACTATCGGCGGTGGAGCTGCTAGTACAAGCACAACTACAGGTGCAGTGATTGTTAACGGTGGCGCAGGTATATCAGGCAATACAAACATTGGTGGTAATATTATCACAGTCGGTACAATCACATCTGTTGGTAATGTAAACAGTACTGCGTTTGCTGTAGGCAACGGAGCTGTTGGAAATGTTGCATTAGGATTTTTCCCAACAGCAGGAACAGCAGCAATGATGGCTATTCGTGATTATTCTACTGTTAATAGTTCTGTATATTTTGATACAGTTATTGGTAGTAATGCTACCGGTGGTTCGTTTCAATTTAGAGGAAGTAATGCATTTACTCAATATGCTAATATTAATAGTTATGGCATTAATCTACCAACAAGACCTGCATTTAGAGTATATGGCTCCGGCAGCTCCGGCATCAGTGCTACGACAACATTGACCAGCAGTAATTTTACACTTGACTATCAACAAGGTTCAGCTTTGAATACATCAACTGGTGTATTCACAGCGCCTATTGCCGGATTATATTACATAACGCTTGTCGCAAGAATTTATAGTACTAGCACTGTGGCTAGTTCAATACAGGTAAACAAAACTAGTGGAGGTACTACAACTACACAAGTTTATCTAGAATGGGCTGCCAATACTTCAGTGAACCACATAGGTGGTAGTACCATTGCCAAGTTAGCTGTCGGTGATACTTTGGTATTAAAAGTAACTAACGGTAATATAATCTTTGACGCTAACGATAACTGGTGCGTGGCATATATTGGATAAGACTAAATACTAAGATATGATAACTTTCCCACAAAATCCAGCGGTAAATCAAGAATATGTAGCGACAAATGCAGTCACTTATGTCTGGACCGGTAACCGCTGGGACAGCATAACAGCGATTAGAGAAGGCAGTCAATATGTATACGAAGCAGGTTCTGCGAACTCAATCTATAACGGTCCCGGCGATGAGATACTCGATGGTGGCGATGTAAACGGCAACGTATAAATCAGGAATAAAAATGACAACAAGAATAAAAATCAGACGAGATTCATCTAGTAATTGGAGCACAGTTAATCCAATATTAGCCTTAGGAGAACTAGGACTAGACACTACTCTTAATAAGTTAAAAGTAGGTGATGGCACCACTCATTGGACTAGTTTAAATTTTATTCACGATGGTGCTGATACCGGTGATATCAGTTTCAATGGTACATGGATACACAACACAGGTTCGGGCAATATCTATATTAGTCCGCAAGACGGTAACACATGGTTATATTTACCAAGTGACAGTCAAGCTGGTAGTGAGACGGTTGACTTAGCAAACGTTGATGACAACGGAGTAGTTACTATCAGAACCAATAGTCATGTATGGTCATTTGATAGTACAGGTAAATTAAATGTCCCTCAAAATGCAGGCATAGACGTTAACTGGGCAAGTGATACTGCAGGTAGTGGTAGTGATGGACACTATGATTCTGCAAGAATTAATAATGACCATGCAAATGGATTATACATCACAAACACAATGGATGGTACTCCTAGTACTTGGTTGTTTGGTAAAGAAGGCAATCTAACACTACCCTCAAATTCTAGTGCAATTAACTATGCGAATGGCACAAGCATTTTAAGTGGGTTAGGTGTTAATAGTATTGATGGTGGTTTAGCTGACAATAGTGTTGGAATCACAATAACTACATATACTCTCGCTACTGACACAGGTGGATATGACAACAGTGGTTCAGTAACATACAACATTGCTAGTGAAGGTGCATTAACAGCCGGAGTATTTATAAAAGGTCTTACAGTAGGTCATACACAAACAATAACCGGTGACTATAATCAAGGTGACAATACTGTATCTTGGGGTCAGAGTGGTATAGATTACGAATTGTGGGAACAAGTAGCATCAGTGACAGCGTTTGTTACCGATAGTAGAGGTTACACATTCTATACAGTAGTACAAGATTCATGGGATGTTCCGCATGGTCCTTGTTTAGTTGAAGGCACTCAGATTACAATGGCTGATGGCTCACACAAAGCTATTGAAGATATTCAACATGGTGAACTAGTTCGTGTATGGAACTTTGACTTAGGTGAATTCAGTGAAGCACAACCAATATGGATCAAAGTTGCAGAAGAAACAACTGGACACGATGTTTATACATTCAGTGACGGTACAAAACTACGCACAGTTGGACATCATGTGTTTAACAAAGAAGCTGGTAAGTTTACTAAGTTGAAATACAAAGATACTCCAATCGGAACTACAACGTTCAATGAGAAGGGTGAAGAAGTTACACTATTAAGTAAAGAGCGTGTAACAGAACCAACTCGTTATTACAACGTATGGACTCAATACCACTTGAACTTGTTTGCTGATGGTATATTAACAAGTAACAGATTCAACAACACATACCCAATCGTTGACATGAAGTTTGTCAAAGATGATAGAAAACTAAGAGATATCAGTGAGTTTGCTGGTATTGATGAGAAATATATCAGTGGATTAAGATTACAAGAACAATCACAAGAATACACTGCTCAATATATCAGTGATTACGTTCACAATAGATTAGAGCGTTTAGATATCGCTAATCAAAAAACACAGGAAGTATAAGAATGTCAACAATTCAAATTAGAAAAGATACATCAGATAATTGGGCAGCAGCCAATCCAACACTTGCATTAGGTGAGTTAGGTTTAGATACAACACATAATCAAATTAAAGCAGGTGACGGTGTTACAGCATGGGATAGTTTACCCTATCTTAAAGGAGATACAGGTAACATAACATTTAGTGGCGGCGAACTTAACAATTCGACAGGTGGAGATATAGCTATTACACCAAGCGAAGGTAACACAGCTTTAATCTTACCCGGTGATACTAACTCTAACGCAGGCGAACCTACATTCCTTCAGAATACAGGATCTGGTGGTATTGTACTATCTACTGGTCAAGGTAATTTAAATATTGGTAATGCTGATGGTCCCACACAACCAACACATTTACATATTAGACAAGACAATCCAGCAAACGTTAATTTATTCTTAGGTGATGACAATCAATTTGTTAAATTAGCAACTGATGGTACAACAGTTGTTCAAGCAAGAATAGGTTCAGAAGCACAAGCAATAGTTAGTGGTGCACCTATTGGAATAACATATTCTACTCAAATTACATATATCACTAGAGCAACACCTGCAGTAGTAACGGTTGCTGATACTAGTGGATTAAGTGCAGGTGTAACAGTTTATTTGCATGAAATCACACAAACAGATTGGATTTCTTTGAGGGATACCTCCTACTATGTAGGTTCAGTAATTGATGGCACTACTTTTAATTTGTACACTGATTCTGGACTAACAACGCCTCTAAATACCACAGCAATAAATTCTGAATGGGGTGGCGGTGATCCACAAGCAGACGGAAATGCTGTATTATTGTCAAACCCCGGTGAAGCATATATAATTGCCGGCTTTGATAGTACTAACATTACTAATGGATGGGGTAATTCTTATATAGGCGGCGGCAATGTCACTATTGAAACAACAAATGGGTTGTTTACATTTGATAGTACCGGTGCTCTTAATTTAGAAGCATACGGTGTCATTCGCAATGGCGGTGAAGGATCAGTTAATATTGTTGGTAGTAATTTTGCTCAACTACAATGGACTGTTGATGGTATTAATACACCAAATCCAAACTATGATTCAAACGTTTATAATTGGTTGTATGTAGATGAATATGGTACACACATTGGTGGTAGCACAAACTATGGATGGGACTTTAATACAAACGGTGTACTAAATGCACCTGCTCTAGGTGAAGTTATTGCTACACATGAGTTCAACATCACTGCTAGAGACTATCAACACGAAGGCACTACATTTGTTAATGTATTAAATCCTGCAGAAGTTCAAAACCCAGCAGACAATCAACCTTTCTACATCAAAGGTGTACAATATTTAAATAACGGTGATATCGTTGTAATTGGTGAAAGTTATGGTTTTAATACAGCATTTGTAAAAAGAATACATAGCAGTAACACTAGTGGTTACGCAGGAAATACAGTTTGGTCTTATCAACTATCAGGTAGCCCATATGGTTATGGATTAACAACTGACGCTAGTAATAATGTCTATATTACACTACAAAGCAATAATGATAGCTATGTTTTAAAATTAGACAGTAACGGCAATAAAGTATGGGAAACAAAAATTCACGGAACTAGCAAGACTGTAAATGGCTTTAATTTAGATTACAACCAGAATGGATCAATAAGTCTTGTTGGTGTAATTAATAGTGGTGGAAACGACCAAAGTTTTATTGCTCAACTTGATTGTGTTACTGGTGCTGTTAATTGGGAAAAATCTATCAGTGGTGCTGGATATGAAGATAGTTTTGGTATAGGTTGTGATAGTGCAGGTAATACACTAATTGTTGGTAATACACAAGATTCAAATCCAACTAAAGTATTTTTAGCATTGTTTGATATTAATGGTACTTTAACTTGGCAAAAATACTGGGGTAATGGAATTAATATAAACAGTGCATTGCAAGGTGCCGATGTTTGCATTGACAGTTCAGGTAACTGGTATGTTTATACAACATGGAACAATGAGTCTATTAGTGTAGGTGTTACAAAAATTGATTCTAGTGGTACTATTATCTGGAGTAAAGGCTTACAAGGTACATGTGAAGATTGGGCAGCAAGTATTGCAGTAGATAGTAGTGATAACCTATATATCTATGGTACTATGACTAACCTTAATGGTATGTTTGACCAACAAACTTTCATAGGTGTAATGAGCCCAGCTGGATCATTACTGCATCAACATTACTTTGGTAAGAGAGGTAATTTTAATTTTCCAGGTGAAGCACCATGGGGCGATAATCCTTATTCAAATCAAGCTGGTCAAATGATTAGTGTTAATGGAACTAACATTGTAGTAGCTGGTATGGTATCGACAGTTGGATTTGGTGATAACGCAACAGATCCAACTGAATCAATAACTGGATGGGTCGCACAAGTTCCTGCATTATCTAATGATAGTTATAAAATTGGTGAATTTGAATTTTTAGTTTCTAATTTTAGTTTCAGTGATGTTGCTATTACCCCCGGTTCAGGTGCATTAACAATTGATAATGCTGGATTAACAGTAACAATTAGCGGATCAGTATTTACATTACAACCTACTAATATCACATTCACAACATATCGTTTAGGTGATATGACATGGACATTTAGACAAGACGGTACACTCAATATGCCTTTTGGTAGCATTGGGTACATGGAATTGGGAACTAATGGCTTAGATTTGTATAGTGATATAGCTTCATGGGTTGGTCTTAACTATAACAATACCAACTGGGTAAGAGTTACTTCTGACGGTGCGTTTGTCAACACAAGCGGTGAATATCAATGGAGTTTCAACGATGATGGTTCAACAAGTTTACCAGGTAGTTTACATATCTCTCCAAACAGTGGAAATCCTATCATTGCTGCGAACAACAATAACTCATTAACAGTTGGTGCAGATTTAGATGTGACCGTTTCTTCAGCAAGTGGTGGTAAACAATGGGTATTTGATAGAAACGGTAAACTAACACTACCAGCTAATAGCTCAAATGACAGTGTAATATACTCAGAAGCCGGTAACATAGAGTTATATACTAATAGGGAAAGTGGCTCTACTAAGATTCGTAACAAAGCAACACTAGACCAAACATGGACATTTAGTGATGCTGGTTTAACATTCCCTGATACTACTACACAAACTACAGCATATACTGGACAAGTGGGCGCAGGTAATTCAGGATGGGCTTTATTATACGGTGGCAATAAATTAGGATCAGGTGGTGAGCATGATTGGGTTGACTTTGATGGATCAGTAGTAGACGGTCAAGGTTATGTTTACTTCTTTGGTGGTACTATAGCATTTAGTCAAGGAAGCGGGGTATACAATCCTATCATTACAAAAGTAAACAGTGACGGTGGAGTAGAATGGTCTACTGTTATTCACGACTATTATGGTAAAGCGGTAGCAGCATTTTATATTGAAAGCAGCGGAGGCAACTATGTATTGTTGTACACAGATGATGAAACTGACACTACTACAACAAAACAATGGACTTATGGAGTAAATCCAGCAGACGGTTCATTATCTGAACAAAGCTACACTATTCCATCACAGTCCGGAGTTGGTGTTTGCTTGAGAGATGGTTGGGCATATACTTTGGCCGGGTCAGGTACATTAGCTATAGGTTGGGCAGGTTTCACTACAAATGAAATTGCTACAACTACATTAACTATTCTAACAGACCCTGCTCCAGATTCAACATCATTTAGTGTGTTGAAGACTAATGTACCGGGACTAACATTATATAATTATAGTGTTTGTTTTATTGATACAATGAATACTATATCAGGTATTGATGACAATTCAACTTATTGGACTATTCATGTAGGCACACCAGCAGACTTTACTACTGGTTCACATACTATTCAGATTCCACAAAACAGTAACGCAACTATTGGCGTTGTATACACGGGCGGCGGCGCTTGGTTGTCTGTTGGTACTGCTGGGAACACATATGAATATTATTCTAGTACCGCAGTTGATAAAACTAACGGTACTATCTATGCAGTAGGTAATGATGATAATGGACATAGCATTGTATCTAGTTTTAGTATAAGTAGTGGACTAGTTGCAAACTGGCATAAACGAATCAATTTAAGTACATCATATCTTCAATTAACCGGTGTTGATGTTGATATTGGTGGCAGTGCAATTTATGTAGTTGGTGATGGTGATAACGGTTGTGGTTATATTACTAAAATGGATTCAACTGGACACATAATATGGCAAAGAAAAATTGATGACAGTGGTCAACCTTTTGGCGTCAGTGAATTAAGTGTAGCGGTGGGTACAGGTAATGAAATTATTGTTGCTTGTGGCAGTTATGGCAGCGACTTCACACAGAATAATGCTGTTCTAATTGTTAGATTTAATTCAAACGGTGATACAGTATGGCAGCGTCAACTTGATACCAGTTGGAGTGATTATGCAGGCGCCGGTTGGGACAGCTACGGTACCGGAACTCCAAGATTCGTATCAGCGGACGGTATCAGCTATTATCTATCATTAGCGATTAACGGTAGTGGACCGCAAACAGACGGTGGTGGTGTTAAACTACCATTGAATGGAGAAGGCACAGGCTCATGGGGTAGCGGAGACGGCACATGGAACTATACCAATGTATCATGGCCAATAACTTCAATTGACGTTACTGCTGATAGCACTAGTATCACTGATTTCGTAGTATCTACTCTTAGCACCACTAGTGGTTCAGGTTCTACTCCAAGTGTGTATACTGGTATTAAACCAGCAAATACTACTATCATTGGTTCTGATGCAATTAAGGGAATTGATAGAGCCGCAGTCAGTCATGGTAACGATACTATCACACTAGATATAACACATAATGGTAAATTCATTTACTATTATACTAATACTAGCGCTGGTTATCCAACTATCATTGTACCTAATAATAATAGTGTTCAATTACCAATTGGATATACTGTTACTATGGCAGTAGATACATTCAGTTACAACGGCTCACATTATGTAGTTAACATTAATACCAATGGTGATACTAGCAATGGATTGATTATTAATGCTAGTGGAATTATAGCAGACAGCTATACTGGTAACTATTGGGGTATCGCAGGTGACGGTAAACCTGGTATCTATACATTAATGAAAGTAGATACTAATCGCTGGATACTAAGTGGTCCTAACGTGTTCATCAACGATTAAGGAATAAAAATGTCTATACTACAAGCAATAGTAGCAGTATCTAGCTTAGGAACAGCAGGTCCAACAAGTATTATATCCAGCGGTATATTGTTTGACCTTGACATGAAGAACTATGTATCGGGTACTGGCTGGCCAGATGCAAGTAGTAATCATAATGACTTTTCATTTACTAATACGCCAACTGTAGTTAATACCGGAACTAACACAGCATACTGGGATAATACTGCTGGCGTTTACGTCAACGCTCAACCCACAAGTGACTCAGCAATATTACCAAACGGTAATTATACTAAGGGCGTTTTGCTTCGCACTGACGACGGTAATACCGGTACTGGTAACATACTTTCAAGTGTTAATGGTATAGATGTGTTCTGGACTAACGGTGGTAATATAATACAAGGTGGACATAACGGAGACTGGAGTCACGTTGTGGGTAATACTTCTATTCCTGTCAGTCAGTGGGTTTATGTTGCAGTTACCTTTGACACAACGACAGGTTGGAAACTATATCAAAACGGGGTTCTTATTGGATCTAACACTGACGCAGCCAATGTAATGGGAGCTGATAGCATACCAGACATTGCAGGCTTCACTGGTAATTATGGTTGGACAGGAAAATATGCAGCCGCACATGAGTACACAAGAGCACTATCATTAACAGAGATACAGCAAAACTACCAATATTATCTATCAAGATATAGTTAACGTATACCTTGAGTTTTTAACTTAACACAAGTATTGCACTTTCCACAGGGTGCAATACTTTTTTCGTTGTAGATTGGATGACGGCAGCTCCAAAACATATCACGTAACGGTGTAGGTAACATATCATATATCTCACGCTTAGTCATATCAAGAACAGGATAAATCTTCTCAGCACTAGTGAATGCTCTTAATATGTTATTAGCACGAATGATTCTAGCTTCAATAGTATGACTACTATCAGTTGATTGCATACCTATAGCAACTTTTTTGATATCAGGGTTGGCCATACAAACATAACCAGCAAAGAAGTTGATAGAGTCAGAGTCAAACATAAACGTATCACCGTATGGTTGTGTACCAATCAAACTATCACTATATTGAAAAGAAAATCCTAACTTCTTTAACTCACCTAATGCAAGTTTTACTGCAATAGCTTCTGCTTTATCTCGTTCTTCTACGTTCTTATTATGCACATGATGAATGTGAATATTGTAGTCTTTGTATTCATCTTCAGTGAGTAATTTGTAAACCGTGCCTAAGCTGTCTAACCCGCCTGAGTACATTGCTAGTATTGTTTGTTTTTGTTCCATATATAAAATGTGTAAATGTCGTTAATTTTGTGTTCGTCTGGTACTGGATTTAATTCATCAGCTTTTGGAAAATACACTGCATATCTACTTTTCCATGTGGTTCTTAGAAAAGACCTAACTATAAATCTATCACAGTTGGGTAGTATCACAGATAATAACTTCTCAGTAAACTCTTTACCAAACGCTATACCACCATCCATGATAACTGTATCAAAGTGTTCGTTCAGTTGAAACCAGTCTTTCTGCTTTATCTTAATATCAGCATATTTAGGTTCTACATCCCATGCTTCAGTACACAGGGGTAATAACAATTTAGTGCTTCCTAGCAACAACACACGACCCTGAACATATGATTCAAATACTTTATAATCATCGTTGTTGGGCGCTGCTGGCCACTGCAAATTAATCCAGAAGTCTTTGTCTGATTCCATGCTTTATTTATAACCAAAAATTTGATAAATATAATATCGGTACTATAAGGACAATAATAATGCGTATACCAAACATCAATTTAGCAAAAGCACAAAACATCAAAGCAGCTTTCCAAGCAGCAAGTAGAGGCAAATATCACTGGGTGCGTGATACCCCGGATCCAAGAGACCAAATCTATCAATTGCAACCACTACAAACTACACCCGGTACTGTAGATTTGCGTCAATATGCAAGCCCCATTGATGACCAAGGTAATCTAGGAAGTTGTACTGGTAATGCTATTGCAGGACAGATTGATTTGATTGATAAAAAAGGTGGTAAAAATCTACGAGTTAGTCGTTTGTTCATTTATTACCAAGAACGTGTATTGGAAGGGACAACACGCTATGATTCAGGTGCTTATATCCGTGATGGTATCAAAGCATGTTATACATACGGTGCCCCATTAGAAAGTCTATGGCCTTATAATATCAACCAGTTTGCAGTTAAACCTAATACATCAGCAACAAATGATGCATTAAATCGTAAAGTTACAGGGTATCAAAAATGTACAGATTTTAACGCAGTCAAAAATGCATTAGCAAACGGAAATCCAGTGACTATTGGATTTGACGTATATAGTAGTTTTGAGTCAGGAAACTGGTATAATACAACCGGTATCATGCCATACCCTAACACAAACAGAGAATCATTATTAGGTGGACATGCGGTTTGTTTAGTTGGTTACAACGACAACTTAAACAATAGTGGTCATGGTTATTTCCTAGCAAGAAACAGTTGGGGAACTAGCTGGGGATTACAGGGTTATTTCTGGATGCCATATCAAGTTATTCAGAATACTAATATGAGTAGTGACTTCTGGCTAATCTCAGCAGTGCATAATCCATAAAAACAGTTCTGTTAAAAAAACGATAAATATCTAATATACGGAATTTATCTATGAAAATTAATGAAACTTTCACAACCACATCAACTGATCCAGTAGGAAATCAGAGCCAACAAGCTCCTCACTTTGGTCGTTCAAACAAGGTCTTAGAAAAGAAAGACAAAGTTGAAGAAACTAGTGCAGGTGCTACAGGTTCAGGATCAATTGCTACTGTATCAAATCCAATCGGTGGAATTAAGTCTCGTGGTAGTATTTTTTCTGGTGTAAAAACTAGCTCAAAATATCCCAACAGCAGAAAAGCTGGCATCAAAGAAAATAAAGAAGTAGAAGAAGGTCGATATTATAATCGTGATGCATATCAACGTGACTATGATTCAAGTCGTACAGGGTTTGGTCGTAGAGGTCGTGAAGACGATGAATATGTCAATGGACCAGATAAACTAACTTACAAAGTTCGTATCTTAGTGATTAACCCAGAAGGTGCTGAGGAAGATAGAACTGTAACTATCACTACGGCAAAAGGTCCTGAATTTGCAAAAACACGTTCAATTAAACATTTAACTGACAAGGGTTATAAAATTCGTAAAGTATTTGATCCTGTAGAATCAGGATTAAATGAAGATGATGAACCTGAAGGTGAAACATTAAAAAATAGTCTTCACACTATTGTTCGTGTAGCATCAGATTTAGATGAAAGATTAAGTGTTGATGAAGATTTTCCTGAATGGGTAAGTGAGAAAATCGGTACTGTAAAATCAATGTTGGTTAGTGTCATGGATTATTTAATCAGTGACCAAGAAATGCGTCATGATCCTGATGCCATGAATGAAAGTGGTGGTCGTACAGTTTATGACATGGACAAAGAATATGGCGCACCTGCACAAAGACATAAGCCAGTAATTGCTCGTGGTAGTAGTTCAAGATATGATCCAGATGCAGTAGATCCTATGCACAGAGATCAACGCAGATTCCAAGCTGACCAAGATCGTTACTTGCAAGCACAGCGTGATGCCATTGCCAAAATGAAAGCTGAAAAAGGCTTAGAAGAAGGCAGTGACGAACTATATCAAAAGGCTATTCACAAGTATGCTCAACGAGTAGCAGATGACTACTTGGGTGGTGGCAATGAATATCTTTATGGTGCCAACAAGTTTGATAGCGAAATGTTTGGAGTAGATCCTAAACAAGCACAACAAGACTTTAAGACATTGTTTGCTCAACTAACAAAACAACAAGGTGTGGCGGAAGGATTGGATGGCCGTGCTAGTGCTACCCCGGCAATAAACAAACGCGGAAAATTCACATCGTGGGACGAGAATGAACCTATGCGTTTGAAATGTCAAGATGGTGAGTTCAGAACCATACAAGAAATCAATGTGCTTAGACAGAAAATGGGAATGAAACCTTTTTCTATCAAAGGCGAACAAGGTGTGGCGGAAGGCTCTGAGAACTTTACAATAACACAAAAGAAAGATCAGTCATATCCCGGCTCACTTCAGGTCGTTATCACTGATAAATCTACTGGTAAACAAAAAGTTATTGCTGGCGATCCAAGAAAAATAAAACAACAAATCAAACAAGAGTTTGGTATAGATTATAACTTTAGTCAACAAGGTGTGGCGGAAGGCAGAGTGTTGCACCGAGATTTGAAATCTTGGACAGATGACGCAAAATCGCAAGGGTTGAATGTTATTAAACCAAAAAATGAT
>Ga0214172_1000034_pt1 | contig 73034 bp, 57 predicted proteins | sample TroBogEpilimnion_29_FD_153010 | JGI IMG/M metagenome (GOLD analysis project Ga0214172, IMG submission 153010) | Freshwater microbial communities from Trout Bog Lake, WI - 12JUL2007 epilimnion | ecosystem: Environmental > Aquatic > Freshwater > Lake > Epilimnion/Euphotic zone | place: Trout Bog...
AGGAATTTGACCACCCGTTCCCGCAAGTCCAGCGCATATGCCTTCACGCCCCCAAGCTTATCAGACTATGTGCCAATGTCTATATGAATTGCTATAGCTGGCAGAGGGGTTGGTGGCGCGTGAGGAAAAGCTTCAAGCTTGCTCCCCAACTACAAAGCAGCAGAAAAACATCCCGCGCGCACCTGCCAACCCAATTAAAACCTGATTGCTACAGCATGGATTTGGTTTAGCAGAACTCCCTCGCGTAAAAAGAGAAAGGCGAAAACACTAGGTCCGCCTTTTTTTCTGCGGATCAGATACCAGAAGGGAACTCCGTTTTTTAATTTACAATCATTCCACCTTGGAAAAAATCAATGCGGCGTGATAGCCCCAGAAACCGAGCGAGTTGGACATGATGTACTTCAACGGCGCGGCGGGCGTGGCGGGCGGCTGGAGGTTAATTGGACAAAGCGGGTCGGGCTGCAAACAGTTGATGGTGGGCGGAATTGTTTGCCGCCGCAAAGCCTCAATGCACAGTATGGCCTCGAGCGCGGGGGTGGCGCCAAGGCAATGGCCGGTGACGGGTTTTGTGGAAGTGCATGGAACCGTTGCGGTGCGGGCGCCCAATAGCTTTATGATTGCGCACGCCTCCGCGCGGTCGTTCATTTTGGTGCCGGTTCCATGGGCATTAATGCAATCAATGTGCTCCGCGCGCAGCCCGGCAATCTGCAAAGCTTGTTCCATGACTTGCAGCAGGCCGGAGCCGCCTTCGTGAACGCCGACGCGGCCGGAATTGTCCATGCAGCCGGCCCAGCCGGCGAGCCTCGCCAGTGCGGTGACTCCGCGTGCGGCGGCGGTGCGCGCAGATTCCAAAATCAAAAACCCGCTGCCCTCCCCGAGCGCAATGCCGTTGCGCATGAGGTCAAACGGGCGGCAGGTTTGCCGCGCGTCCTCGTGAAAACCCAATACGCCCGACGCCTGCAACTGCGCCAGCACTGCAAAACTCAACGGCGCTTCCGTGCCGCCAACAATCATGGCGTCCGCCTTGCCGAGCAAAATCTGCTCCGCCGCCAGCCCAATGGCGAACGCCGCTGACGCGCAGGTCGCCGAAACCGTCGCGCCCGGCCCGCGCAGTTTGAACGGCTGGGCAAGTGCGCCGCTGATGCAGCCGAAGGTGCTGTTTGCGGATAGCGAGGGCGGAAATTTGTTGTGGCCAGTGAGGCCGAAGGATTCGCTGCATTTGTCAAGCGGGCCCCGCGACGAGCCAACCATGATGCCGGTGCGCTCCGGCGGATAGGCATCGGTGAAGCGCGCCTGCTGCCACGCCTGGTTGGCGGCAAGCCAGGCCATCTGCACACAGCGGTCCAGCTTGCGCACGGGATGTAAATCCGCGCGCGCGGCGTCCAGTTCCGGCGCGCTGCAAACCGCAAACCGACCGCGCTGATGCTCCGGCGCAAACTCACGCCACGCGGCAGTGCTTTGCCCAGCGAACGCCGCCGTCCACAACGCCTCCACATTTTCGCCGGCCGCACCGTAGCAGCCCTGGCCCGTCACGACGACGGGATTTTCGCAGAGCAGATGGTTCAAGATGGATCCGGTCATGCGATTGGCGCTTATCTTTTACGTGGCGGTATTTTTTTCCAGGCAAAGGATGAAATCTTTTTTGCACTGTTCCGGATGCGCTCGCCAGTGGGGCATCATTTCATCGAGTAAAAACTTTCCAACACGGGGCCAATCGGCCTTGCTGGCCAAAAGCTCTTCCGGCACAGGTCGGCCGAGTTCCAACCGGAAACGCCAGCCGCCCTCATCAATGAGCGTTGCGGGAATCAGCTCTGCCTGCTGCCGGATGGCCAGCCGTAACGCGCCGGTGTTCATCCGGAAACTCCAGCCGGCGCAAAATGGCACCTTGATTTTTTTGTCTGTGGATTTGCTGACATCCGCCGCGATACATAGCGGGTTGCCGGCGGCAAGGAACGCCACCACTTCCCGCAACTGGTCCGAGCAAAAAGTGGTGGGAATGGCCGGGGCGGGAAAATAGTTATCCAGGCGCTGCTTGATTTTCGGCCGGTTAATGAAACTGCCGTCGCGCAGGATCGCCGCGGGAATCCCGACGCTGCGCAGCCATGCCCGCATCAGTCCAAAAGCTCCAAAATGGACAAAGACCAGCACGATGGGTCGTCCGTTTTGCCGAGCGGGCCACAAATGCTCCAGCCCGCTGATGCGGCAGCACTCCCGCCATTTTGGTTCGGCCAGCCGGTCCGGAAAAAAATCCACAAGGTCGTTCAGATAGCCGTTCATCCGCAGCAGCCGGCTCAGCCGGGGCGACCACGCAGTCTCAAGGCATTCCGGCAGTGGCACGTGCGGGCGATATTTTTTGAAGGCCGTGTTCACCAGCGCGCGCACAAAGGCGAAAGGCAGCAGAACCCGGTAAAGATTCCGAACCGACAGTCTGCGCTCCAGCCAGCGGATGATGCGTAGGCGTAACACGAACGGGAAACTTAACCACACCATAAGCCCGGCACAAAGGAATTTCCCGGGCTTAGTCCGTTCTTTTTGGATTGGGCTCCCACCGGCCTGGTCCGGCACTGCGGATGGGGGACAATCCGCACCGCACCGCTTGAAAACTAATCCGCGCTTTGAGCTTTTGGAATGATGACATTGAGCCGGGCTTTTGCTATCCTCCTGCCGATGAATGCTACGACGCTTAAACCACAGGTAGGAATTTTGATGGGCAGTGATTCAGACTGGCCCACGATGAAGGCCGCCGCCGAAGCGCTGGCGGAATTCGGCATTGGCTCCGAAGCCAAAGTCATCTCCGCGCACCGCGATCCGCACGGCCTGGAGGAATATGTTTCCAGCGCGATTCCGCGCGGTCTCAAAGTCATCATTGCCGGCGCGGGTGGCGCGGCGCATTTACCCGGGGTCACGGCGGCGTTCACCATCCTGCCGGTCATCGGGGTGCCCATTTTGGGTAAAGCGTTTGATGGTTTTGATTCGCTGCTGGCGATCGTGCAAATGCCGCCCGGCGTGCCGGTCGCCACGGTGGCGGTCGGCGGCGGGCGCAACGCGGGCATTCTCGCCGTACAAATCCTCGCCGTGGGCGATGTGCGCCTGCAGGAGGCGTTAAACCAATTCAAAGTGCGCTTGATGGAAGAATCGCGCGCGAAGAATAAGACCCTCGGGAATGGCTAAATTGCAGAACCGTTGCCCCGGCCCCGGTGCGAATGCCGGCACAACGATTCAGGATTTCACCACGGTCACATATTAATAAACGACCATGCAACGGCTCATCGAAGGCGTTCATAAATTCCGCACGGACGAGTTTGGCAATTACCGGAAACTCTTCCGCAAGCTCTCGCAGGAAGGCCAGAACCCGCACACGCTGTTCATCACCTGCTCGGATTCGCGCGTGCTGGCGGAGCTCATCACGCAGAGCAAGCCGGGCGATCTTTTTGTCGTCAAGAATGTCGGCAACATTGTCCCGCCGGCAAACGTGAAGGGCGACACCAATTCCACCGCCGCCGCCATCGAGTTCGCCGTGGAAACCCTGCGGGTCAACGACATCGTCATCTGCGGCCATTCGCAGTGCGGCGCCATCACAGCGATGCTGGACAGCAAGCCGGTGAGCGCCTCCACGCCGCATCTGCGCGACTGGCTGAACCTCGCCGCACCCGTGCTGGAGACGCTGAAAACCAACTATCCCCATCTGCACGAGGCCAGCGAGCGGGAAACCGCGGCGGCGGAGGAAAACGTCCTGTTCGGCCTCGACAGTCTGCATAGCTACTCGTGCGTGCAGGAGCGCTTGATGGACGGTTCACTGCGACTGCACGGCTGGTTCTTCAAGATCGCCACGGCGGAGCTGTTTGCCTACGACCCGGAATCCCGCCAATTTTTACCACTGGTGGACAAGGCGGCTTAAGCGACTGGTCAAATGGGGTTGCCGGACGAAACGGCGTCCGGCTCAATTTTTCGGTCACCGGATCGCGGCAGCAGGAGCAGCGAAATCACGGACATGAATAGTCCGCTCAACACCACCCACGTGGCGGCGTCGCGGCTGCCGGCCCCCAGCAAGGCCGTCGCCGCCAGCGCGGTCATCGTCAGGTTGGGACACAATAACAGATAAGCCTGCGCATCGCCGCCCGTCTTGAGCCAGCGGCGATGAAAAATTTCGCGAAAACCGATCAGGAGAACCGTGCCGCACAGGGCGAGCAACGCCGTGTGGGAAAGCACCATCCGCGCATCAATCAGCAGGCCGAGCGACATGAAAAAGATCGGGATCAAAAAACGGCGGCTGATGGGCGCGATGTATTCCTCGACACTCTGGCCTTGAAATTGCGTGCGGCTCATGAACAGGCCGAGGAAGAACGCCGTCTTAGCCGCCGCCAGCCCCAGACGTTCGCCGATGGCGCAGATCACCAGCACCAGCAGCACGAGGAAATGCACCCGCCAGTGCGTTGTTTTCTGGATGATCCACTGGCAGAGCTTTACAAAATGGGACGTGAACCGGCTCGTCAGAAAGACCGTCACCGCCATTCCCGCCAGCTTCAGGAGGAGGACCCAGCCGAAGCCATTTTTCACCGCCGCCGAGCCAAGACTCAACACCACGATGGTCAAGACTTCCAGCGCGATCATGATCTGCAAGGTGAACGCCCGCGACGAGCCGGGAAAGCCTGAATACTCCTTCCAGCCATAATACGCCATGCTCATGGAGCAACCGGTGATCGCCGCCGCTCCCAGCAGCCCTTCCATCCAGCTCAAGCCGGACACGCGCGCCAGCAGCAGCACCAAGGGATATTGCACGAGTGACCACAGCACGCCAAACCGCAGCGACGGCAGCAATTGGCGCAGCGGCGGCAAATCGATTTCCAGCCCGACCTCAAACAGCACCAGCAAGAAACCCACTTCGCCCGCCTGCTTGATCATCGTAGCCACGTCCGTTTGCACTACCGTCCCAAGCGCCAGGCCGAACACGACAAACATGACATTCGCCAGCGCCGGGCGCCCGAACTTGCGACACAAATCCGGCACGGCCATGAGCAGCAGCAGCAGGCAGATGAGGGTCTCAATATTGTTCATTCCTTTCGCCATCGTGCGCATTGTTGGCTGGCGATTGGACATCCGCCAAGCCCTTTGTTACGCTACGGGACATTTTTATGAGCCTGGAAAACAAAGAAACCGTTGCGCCCGCCCCCTCTGATTTCATCCGCGACATCGTGGCAGCGCATGTGGCGGAAAGCAAATACCCGCGCATCCACACCCGCTTTCCGCCGGAGCCGAACGGCTACCTGCACATCGGCCACGCCAAGAGCATTTGTCTGAACTTCGGCATCGCGCATGAGTTTGGCGGCGTCTGCAACCTCCGCATGGATGACACGAACCCCGCGAAGGAGGACATTGAATACGTCGAGTCCATCCAGGCTGACGTGAACTGGCTCATCCGCGGCTGGGCGGACAACCAACTGGGTTTGAAACCCCAGGGCAAGACGCCCGAAGCCATCGCCGGCAACGGTCATCGCGATTTCTACCTGCCCGCCGTCACCCAAACGGAAATCGCCGATCGCAAATCGGAAACCTTTGAGCCGTTTTATGCGAGCGATTACTTCGACCAGATTTACGATTACGCGGAGCAGTTGATTGAAAAAGGCCAAGCCTTCGTCTGCGACCTTACACCGGACGAAACGGACGAATACCGCCGCAACGGCAAGGCTTCGCCGTTCCGCGACCGGACCTGCGAGGAGAACCTCGACCTGTTTCAGCGCATGAAGGCCGGCGAATTTCCCGACGGCGCCCGGGTGTTGCGTGCAAAGATCACCGTGGATGCGCCCAACATCTGGCTGCGCGACCCCCTGCTCTTCCGCATCAAGCACACCGAGCACCATCATACCGGTGCAAAATGGTGCATCTACCCGATGTATGACTTTGCACACTGCTTGAGCGATTATATCGAAGGCATCACGCACAGCATCTGCACGCTCGAGTTTGAAGTGCATCGCCCGCTCTACGATTGGATTCTCGAAAACCTCGGCCTGCCGCGGCCCCTGCCCCATCAATACGAATTTGCGCGCCTCTCACTCAGCTACACCATCATGAGCAAGCGCAAGCTCATGCAGCTCGTGCAAGAAAACCTCGTCATCGGCTGGGATGATCCGCGCATGCCCACCATCTGCGGCATCCGTCGGCGCGGCGTGACGGCCGTCGCTCTCCGGGCGTTCGCTTACAACATCGGCATCACCAAATACAACGGCCTCACCGATGTTTCCGTGTTGGAACACGCCATCCGCAACGACCTGAACCAACGCTCCCTGCGCCGGCTCGCGGTGCTGCGGCCCCTCAAAGTTGTCATCACGAATTATCCCGCAGGCCAGGTCGAGGAGCTTGAGGCCGTCAACAATCCCGAGGACGAGCAGTCCGGCAAACGGAAAGTTCCCTTCAGCCGCGAACTCTACATTGAGCGCGACGATTTTGCCGAAGTGCCACCACCCAAGTTTTTCCGTCTCAAGCCGGGCGGCGAGGTGCGGTTGAAATACGCCTACATCATCAAGTGCGAGGAAGTCATCAATGACGCCGCCGGCAACCTTATTGAACTGCGGTGCACCGCCGATCTGGACAGCAAGACCGGCGGCGCCACGTCGGCGCGCAAGGTCAAGGGGACGATTCATTGGGTGAGCGCCGCGCATTGCGTGGACGCCGAAGTGCGCCTTTACGACCGGCTCTTCACCGAAGCCGAGCCGGAACTGGACGGCCGCGATTTCAAATCCGTCCTCAACCCGCATTCGCTGGAAGTCATTACCGCCAAGCTGGAGCCCTCGCTGAACGAAGCGAAACCGGAGGAACGCTATCAGTTTGAACGCCTCGCCTACTTTGCCTTGGACAAGGACAGCGCCCCCGGCAAACTCGTTTTCAACCGCACCATCACGCTGAAAGATGCGTGGGTGAAGGCCGTGCAGAAAAGTTAAATGGCCAGCAAGAAGCCAACTATTTATGTGATTGCCGGTTGCAACGGCGCGGGCAAAACCACGTTTGCCAGAGAGTTTTTACCGAAGGAAGTAAAATGCCTTCGCTTTCTTAATGCCGATGAAATTGCCCGCGGCCTTTCACCTTTCAAACCCAGCAACAGTGCCGTCCAAGCCGCGCGATTATTGCTGATTCAAGTTGAAGACTATCTGCAGCGCCGCGAGACATTTGCCTTGGAAAGCACCTTGAGCGGGAAGGCTTACATTCGACTTTTTCGCCGGGCGCTGCACCTCGGCTTTGAAATTGAACTTCATTATCTCTGGCTCTCCAGTCCCGCACAGGCCGTCGCCCGGGTGCGACAACGCGTCAAGATGGGCGGACATCATGTTCCCGCCACCGACATCCGCCGCCGTTTCAAACGCAGCCTGACCCATCTGCCGGTGGATTATCTACCGCTAGCCACCCGCTGGGCCTTTTGGGACGGTTGGGTGCTGCCACCAAAACGACTCGCTATTTCTGACACCCATGATGTAGATTATGTTAGCCAATTGATTGGCCTATGAAGACAAACGGACATTCCACTCCCAAAACGACAAAGGCACCTGCCTTTGTCATCCGGGCTGAACGCGCCTTTCGTCGCGTCGCCCGGCGTGTCCGCGCCGAACATACCAAATTAGATTTGCCCATCATCGGTGGTGACAAAGGCAAGGCGCGGGTGACGCTCGCCCGATGATGACAAACTCGTTTTCAACCGCACCATCACGCTGAAAGATGCGTGGGTGAAGGCCGTGCAGAAGGGATAAACTCTTCCTGAGTCAACCGCGCGGGCGTGGTATGACGTTGTAGCGTTGAGCTTGTGGCTCAACGTGCAAGTCAAAGATCGACGCTCCAGCGATTTAATGATTCGGGCGCTGGGGCTTTTCACCGAAAACCTGATCGATCACCTTCCGGAACTTGCTGTCGGGCGCATCGGTGGGGACTGCCGGCCCGGCCACTTCTGCTTCCAGATCCAGCACCAGCCGTTTGGACCGTTCGAGGCGGGTCTGAAGTTTCTGGATCAGGACCTCGAGTTCCCCGACTTCGGTTCTCAGGATGGCGGCGATTTCAGCTTTGTTCATGCCCGCCCACTAAACCAGCTTGCCTGCCGAACTCAAGCTGGAAAGGTGCCGTCACCGCATTCGCGCCCGCCGCGCATTTTTTGTTTTGAGCGGCACGGCGGCGGTGTAGTTTAACCGCGCCTTTATGAACCAGACCCGCCGCCAGTTTGTCCGCACCCTCTTCGTCGCCACCGCGCAGGCGACCGTGCTGGGTTCCCTCGTGCCGCGCCCGTTGTTCGGGGCGGACGCCCCAGCGGACGGGTTGAACTTTCTCGTCTTCGGGGATTGGGGTCGGAACGGCGAGCAAGACCAGCGCGATGTCGCCACGCAAATGGGTATCACCGCGAAGGATATGCGGGCGCAGTTCATCATCTCCGTGGGGGACAATTTTTACGAGAATGGCGTCACTTCGGTCAAGGATCCGCAGTGGCAGAGTTCATTTGAAAAGGTGTATGACGCGCCGGCATTCCAAGTTCCGTGGCACGTCATCCTGGGCAATCATGACTATCACGGCAACTGCGATGCGCAGATCGCCTACAGCCAGACCAGCCCGCGCTGGAAGATGCCTGCGCGCTATTACACGCGCACGGAGCGCATTGATGCGGATCACGCGGTGGAATTCTTCTTCCTGGACACCACGCCGATGGCGAAGGTGACCGACGACAAAAAAGTGCCCCTGGCCCATGTGCATGCGGAGACCAACGCGCCGCAACTGGCCTGGTTTGAAGCCGCCCTCGCCGCCTCCACGGCATCTTGGAAGATCGTCATCGCACATCATCCGGTCTATTCCGGCGGCGACCACGGGGACACGCCTTTTATCATTGAGCATATCCTGCCGCTGCTGGAGAAATACCACGTACAGGCCTATTTCAATGGCCACGACCATGACCTCCAGCATCTGCAGGCGGGCAAGGTGAACCTCTTTTGTACCGGCGCCGGCTCGAAAGTGCGCCCGACCAAAAACACCGCCCACACCAAGTTTGCCCAGTCCTGCTCCGGGTTCACCGCCGTAGCGTTGACCGCCGACCGGCTCGACGTGCGGATGATTGATGACCAAGGCCGGCTGCGCTACACCACCAGCGTGCCGCGCGCAGCCGCCTGAAAACGCCGTGGCCGACGACTCCTTCAAAGATTTTGTGCTCGACCAGCTGAGCGCATTGCCAGGCGTGCGGGCGAGGGCGATGTTCGGCGCGCACGGTCTGTATCAGGCTGACCATTTCTTCGCGATCGTGGACGAAGACCGCCTATTTTTCAAAACGGATGCGGCGAGCGAGGCCGATTACACCGCGCGCGGCATGGGGCCGTTCACATACGAGGCCAAGGGGAAACGCCGGACGATGAGCTATCACGAAGTGCCGCCGGAAATTCTGGAGTCGGCGCCGGAGCTGGTAGCGTGGGCGCGGCAGGCGGTGCGGCGCGCGACCGCCACGCCTCAGCCGGGCAACCGCCGTCCCAAAGCAAAAAGGCCGTCCGAAGACGGCCTTTGAGAATCACTGTTGGGCTCAGCCCTTTTTCTTGCCGGCGATTTTGGCCTTGATGACGGACTTCTTGCGTTTGATGTAGGCCTTGCGGCGTTTCTTATGTTCGGTTTTATTGAGTTGTTGTCCCATATCGTCTTTACTTTTTATCGTTGGTTGCGATTTTGTGTTCGCCACTATGAATTTTTATGCGCGCGGTTTCAATCTTTATTTGCTGCTGGGGGTCGCCCTGCTCGCGGCGGCCTGCGGCTGCCAGTCGGATAAAGACAAGGCTGATAACCATGTTTCGGCCCTGCGTTTTTATGTGGAAAACCGCGCCCAATTGCCCGGCTCGGGTCAGACGATTTCCGTGATCCGCTCCAATCCGGTGCTGGTGACGATCAACACCGAACCCGCCCTGACGGAAGCCAACATCGTCAAAGCCACGCTGCTGGACTCGCCGGTGGGCTATGCCGTGGAGGTCAAGTTCGATGAGGCGGGCACCTATTCGCTGGAACAATACACCTCGGCCTACGCCGGCAAACATTTCGCCCTCTTCGGCCAGTGGAGCGAGAACTCCACGAACAGCCGCTGGCTGGCCGCCCCCATCATCACGCACCGCATCATGAACGGGGAGTTCGCTTTCACGCCCGACGCGTCGGAAGCGGAAGCCAGCCAACTGGTCATCGGCCTGAACAACATGGCCAGGCAAATCGCCAAGGGGAAAATGAAATGAAATTGCCGGGTCTTCGATCGCTCGCGCTGGGCGGCCTTCTTTTCAGTGTCGTTCCTCCCTTGGCCGCGCAAACGCCCTTCCAGTTTCCCACGGCCAATCACGCGCTGTATGAAGTGGGCAACGAACTGAAATTCCTCGCGCCCACCGCGCCCGACAAGCCCTGGACGAGCGGCAGTTTTGGCTGCGTGCGCAGTGACGGCTGGCAGATGCACGAGGGCCTCGACATCCGCAGTCTCCAGCACGACCGCCGCGGCGAGCCGACCGATCCGGTGCTCGCCACTGCCGACGGCACCGTGATGTATGTGAACACCAAGGGCGGCCTTTCCAATTACGGCCAGTACATCGTCATCCGCCACATCATCGAGGGCCTGGAAATATATTCGCTCTACGCGCATTTGAGCCAGACCAGCGTGACGACCGGCCAGACCGTGCACGCCGGGGCCGTCATTGCCACGATGGGGCGCACGTCCAACACCAGCGAACGCATTGGCAAGGAACGCGCGCATGTCCACTTTGAATTGAACATGCTGGTGAATGACAACTATGCCGCGTGGTTCAAGAAAAACGGGGCCGGCGAACGCAACGACCACGGCGAATGGAACGGCCAGAATCTTGACGGCCTCGACCCGCGCGACGTCCTGCTCGACGAGCATAATCCGGTAAAACCTTTCAGCCTGCTGACGTTTCTCCGCAGCCAGACCGAACTCTGCCGGGTGCTCGTGCGCGCGACGACTTTCCCCTACCTCAAACGCTATGCGGCGCTCGTCCTGAAAAACCCCAAAGCGGACAAGGAAGGCATTGCCGGCTACGAAATCGTGCTCAACTACAACGCCGTTCCCTTTGCGCTCATGCCGCGCGCCGCCTCGGAAATCAAGGGTGCGGCGAAAGTCCAATTGCTCACGGTGAATGAGTCAGAATACCACGCCCATCCCTGCCGCAAACTCGTGGTGCAACACGGCAGCCGCTGGCAGTTGACAGAAAAAGGCCGGCGGGAAATTGAAATGCTGGTGTATTGATTTTAGTTGCACGGCCGGCCGTTCGACTTAATTTCTAGGGAAGCAGCCATGTCCCGGCCCATTCCAGATCCAGTTTTAGTTACAAGCCGCCCCTCCCGCACCGGCTTTACGCTGATTGAACTGCTGGTAGTGATTGCCATCATCGGGATCCTGGCGGCACTGCTGCTGCCGGCGCTCAGCAAGGCCAAGCAGCGGGCTTACACCATCGCGTGTTTGAACAACCTCAAGCAGTTGGAATTGTGTTTTCACCTTTACCTGTCGGACAACACGGATTTCATGCCGCCAAATAATTTTGTCTATGACATCAACACCTTGAAGGCCATTCCTGGCAATGAGGGGCCCTCGTGGTGCACCAATGTTGCCCCCTATGAAGCCACTCCGGAAGGCATCACTGGCGGCCTGCTGTTCCAATACAATTCTTCCCTTGGGATTTACCGGTGTCCGGCAGACCAATCCACCATTGAGACCGCAGCGGGCGTAAAACTCACCCAACGCCGGATTCGCAGCTACAACTTGAGCCAATCCATTAACGGCCTGAGTTACGCCGGACAAATTTCCACCTACGTCCCGCACTACAGCAAATCCACCGAAATTCGCAAGCCGACCCCCACCGGCTTGTTCGTCTTTATTGACGTGAATGAGGATGAAATCATGGACACGCAATTCGGGATTCCCGTCGAGCCGGACTGGTGGAGTTATGGTGTCTGGTGGGATCTCCCCGCCAACCGGCACAATCAGGGTGCTAATTTTTCGTTTGCCGACGGCCACGTCGAGCGCTGGAAATGGCAGGTCCCCAAGCTGGTTTCCGTGCCACGCGGATCGGTTCAATCGGTAGCCACCGGGGAGGAAGGAGATTATAATCGCATGGAATCCGGCTTCCGCCAGAATTTCACCGATTAGCCGCTTGGTTTCCGCCGTGGCGCCACGTACGTTATCTCCGTGCTGCCTGACATTAAATCCCTGAACCGCGAGGAACTCGAAGCCCAATTCAAGCTGTGGAACGAGCCTGCCTTCCGCGTGGCCCAGTTGCTCGACTGGCTCTACGCCCGCCGGGCGACCACCTGGGACGCCATGTCCAACCTGCCCAAAACCCTGCGCGGGAAATTGCGCGAAACGTTTTCACTCCAGATTCTGGAACTCGCGCGGAAACAAGGGGCGCATGACACCACGCAGAAATTTCTCTGGAAACTGGCCGACGGCGCGTTCATCGAAAGTGTTTTGATCCCCGCCAACCCGGCGTTGTACGGCGAGGCCAGTGATCGCCACACGCTCTGCATCTCCACGCAAGTCGGCTGCGCCTACGGCTGCCGTTTTTGCGCCAGCGGCCTGGATGGCTGGAAGCGCAACCTCGGCGTCCACGAAATCGTCGAACAGATTCTGGCCGTGGAACGGTGGCATGAAGCGGAGACTTCCAAGGAACCCGTTGCCAGTGCCCAGCCAGAGATCGCGGGCGAACTGAAATCTGAAAACGTCAAACTGAAAACCCGCTTGATCGACAACCTTGTCGTGATGGGCATGGGCGAGCCGCTGGCGAATTATGATAATTTGATCAAGGCGCTGAAAACGCTGAATGCCCCGTGGGGCGCCGGCATTGGCGCGCGGCGCATGACCATTTCCACCAGCGGCCTCGCGCCGCAGATCCGCAAACTCGCGGTGGAGCCCATGCAATTCCGGCTCGCCATTTCCCTGCACGGCGCCACGGATGAAGTCCGTAACCGCATCATGCCGGTGAACAAGAAATACCCGCTCCACGAACTCACCGGCGCCTGCGAAGATTACCAGAAGGTCAAAGGCCGGATGATCACCCTGGAATACATCTTGATCGCCGGCATCAACGATTCGCTGGAGCAGACGCGACCGCTCGCCATGCTCGCCAAACGACTCTACGCCAAAGTGAACCTGATTCCCTACAACAAGGTGGAGGGATTGCCGTGGGTGCGTCCGGCGGAGGAAGTCTGTGAACGGTTTCTCGCCGCGCTGGAACGACTGGAAGTCACCGCCACGCTGCGCCGGGAAAAGGGCGGCGACATTGATGCCGCGTGCGGTCAGTTGCGTTTGAAGACCGAACGGGAATTGGCAGAAACAAAATGAGCCATGAAAATCCGGCGCCGGGAATTTCTTAAGCGATCGGCGCTCGGTGTCGGCGGGGTGCTGATCGGTGCGCCACTGGGCGCGGCGGCCAGCGCGGCTCAAAAATCCTTTGATCCGTTCGCGCTAGTGCCGTTGGGAAAAACGGATTTGAAGTTTTCCCGCGTCTGCATGGGCACCGGAAGCCACGGTTATCATCGCCAGTCCAACCAGACCCGGCTCGGCCGCACCGCCTTTCAAAAACTGCTGCGCGATGCCTATGAACGGGGCGTGCGCACCTACGACCTCGCCGACCTATACGGCTCGCACACGTATTTGCCGCCGGCGCTGACCGGGATTCCGCGCGACCACTATAACCTTATTTCCAAAATTTGGTGGAATAATGGCGGTCTGGACGAACCGGAACGCCCAGCGGCTGATGTGGTGGTGGCGCGCTTTCTGAAGGAGCTGAAGACGGACTACATTGACCTGCTGTTATTGCATTGCGTCACCGCGCCGGACTGGCCGAAGCAACTGCATTCGCAGATGGAGATTTTAAGCAAGCTCAAGGCGCAGGGGAAAATCCGCGCGCTCGGCGTCTCCTGCCATTCGCTGGCAGCACTGGAGACCGCCGTAACAGAACCGTGGGTGGAATCCGTCCACACGCGCATCAATCCCTACGGCATGAGCATGGACGGCCCGCCGGAACAGGTCGTGCCGGTGCTGAAAAAACTACACGCCGCCGGCAAGGGCGTGATCGGCATGAAAATCATCGGCGAAGGCCGCCTGCGCAACGACGATGCCCGCCGCGACGAATCGGTGAAGTTCGCCCTCGGCCTCGGCTGCGTGGACGTGCTGAACGTGGGTTTTGAAAAAATGGAGGAGCTTGACGATTTGGCCGCGCGCGTCCGCAAGGTTGCCCTGCCCCTTTAAAATCGGTGTTTCATCCGGGCTTCCTTTGTGGCTAAGATAATCACGTGATTGCCCTTCTCGACTACGGCTCCGGCAACCTGCGCAGCGTCCACAAATCGCTGCTCAAGGTCGGCGCCCACGTGCGCCTGGTGCAGCGCCCCGACGAGATCGGCGACGCGGCGGGACTCGTGCTGCCCGGCGTCGGCGCCTTCGACGACTGCATTGCCGCCCTGCGCAAACAGGAACTGCTCGCCGCCGCGAAAGCGTTCATCACCACCGGCAAACCGTTTCTGGGCATCTGCGTGGGCTATCAGGCGCTGTTTGAGCGGAGCGAGGAATTCAATTCCTGCGCGGCCGGCCTCGGCGTGTTTCAAGGCAGCGTCGTACGCTTCACGGAAAAGCCCGGCCTGAAGATCCCGCAGATCGGCTGGAACCAGCTGGAAATTGTGAAGTCCGACTGCCCGCTGTATCGCGGCATTGCGAACGGCAGCTACGTTTATTTCGTCCACAGCTTTTATCCGCAACCGGTCGATGATTCCATCGTCGCCACGCGCACGGATTATGGCAATCACTTCGCTTCATCCGTTTGGCGCGACAATGTGTACGCCACGCAGTTTCACCCGGAGAAAAGCCAGAAGGTCGGACTGCAACTGCTCCAGAACTTCGTGGACCTGACAAAGGCCTAACCCTGCACCCCATCGGGGTGGCAGCTTCCCCAGTCGTTCACAGAGCTGTCCGGCTTCGTTTCCTGACATGAATTAACGGACAGACCCGCAAAATGCGGCCGGATTGTTACCTAATTGTCACCCATGAAACGGCCTGTTTCAGGGTATCTTTATCCCCATGGCCAGCCTTGCACCTGTCACCAAAGACCCGCTCGCGTTAGACCTGACCGAGTTGGTGGAACACAAAACCATGGTGCTGGCGTCGCAGTCCGTGGCGGACGTGTATGAATTCTTTCAAAAGCAGCCACACGAATTCATGCCCGTAACGGCGGGAGGCAAGATCCTAGGGATGGTTTCCCGTGGCCATGTGGGCTTTCTATTGGGAGCACGTTTCGGACTGGCCATCTATGGCCGTCAGCCCATTCATGAACATATGCTACCGCAGCATCTTTGCATCCGTCGCAGCACCCCGCTGCTGGAGGTATTTGTGACGGCGCTGTCGCGCCAGGGCGAATATTTTTATGATGATGTGGCGCTGATGGACGAAATGGGGACTTATCTGGGCATGATTCCGGTGCAGACCCTCGTCCGACTGCAGTCGCAGATGATTTCCGACCAGGTTCGGCTGGCCGATTCACAGCGCCGGGAATTGCAGGAAAAAAACCAGCAACTCTTCCGCAGCATCCACGAACTGCGCCAGTCTCGTGGCCGCTATGAAATCCTGTTTGAAAACAGCGCGCTCTACGTGGTCCTGCTCGACCGGCATGGAATCATTGAAACGTGCAATCAGCGTCTCGAAAATCTGCTCTACCGAGATACCGTCAGCGACGGCTCCAAGTCGGGTAATCTCCAGGATCTCATCCCGCCGGGCGAACGCGCCCGGTTCGCGAATCTCCTACACCAATTGGAAACGCACGCCCCCGAAGGCGCGCCCAACACCGCCGAATTCACCTTGTCCCTGCCGGAGCGCGGGCCGCGGCTGTTCAAATTTTTCCTTAATTGGATCCAGGAGACTGGCCAGATTTGCGCCTTGCTCGACGACATCACCGAGCAGCGCGTGATGGAGCGCCGCCTGCAGCAAAAGGAAAAGGGCGCCCTGCTCGAATCGCTCGTCGGCGGTATCGCCCATGAGATCAACAACAAACTGTCCCCCATCATCGGCTACGCGGATTTACTCACCGATCAGGTTCGCGGGCTCAGCCATCTGAGCGGCCTGGAAAATTACTGTCTCATCATCCGGGATAGTGCCCTCGAATCCGCCAAGATCATCCGGCAACTGCTTCAGCTATCCCGCCCGCATAAAATTGAGATGTCCCGGTGCGACCTGAAACTGCTGCTGCAGGAGGCCGTGGATCTGCTCCGTTTCCGGCTGCGCAACGCCGACTGTCAGGTCACCTTCGACGTGCCGGACGCCGCCTGTTTCCTCATGGCCGACGCGACGCAGATCAAACAGGTCTTGATGAACCTCATCCTCAACGCCGCCGACGCCCTGGATAACCGCCCCAATCGCCAGCTGACCCTGCGGATCACACCTTCTGGAAATCATTTTTATCTGCAGGTTTCCGATACGGGGCAAGGCATCAAGCCGGAACATGTCGCCCGCATCTTCGACCCGTTTTTCACCACCAAAGCCCCCGACCGCGGCTCCGGCCTCGGGTTGAGCGTCTGTTACAGCGCGGTGAAACAACACAACGGCGAAATTTCGGTGGAAAGCACCTATGGCGAGGGCACCACATTCAAACTCACCCTGCCCTGCGGCGAACTGGTGGCGGCGGTTCCCGCGTCCGCCCCGCGCCCAACCCTCTCGATCGATAGCATCTTAAAATCCAGCCGCGTCCTGATTGTGGATGATGAGGAATTCATCACCAGCCTCATCCAAGAGGCGTTGAAACAGAAACTCGGTTGCCGCATTGACAAGGCTGGCAACGGCCAGGAAGCCATTGAGCGACTCCTTGAAAATCATTACAACCTGGTCCTCTCGGATGTCCGGATGCCAACCCTGGACGGATTCGGACTTCTCGATTGGATCCGCACTCAACAGCCGGTCCTGCTGCCCAACTTCATCTTCATCACCGGTGATGCGGGTAGTACGGAATTGAACCAGAAACTCGAATCTTCGGAAGTGACCGTGCTACGCAAGCCGTTTGATATCGAAACGCTCGTCCAAGTCTGCCAGCAAAAACTCATGCCCAAGTCCGCGCCCGCCCTGCATTATCCGAAAAATAATTTAATCGATCCCTCGTTTGGTCGCAGCTTGGTCAGTAACGCCCTCGTGCCTTGATCAGCCCTTGACCGCCTTGAACAGCGCGAGACATTTCCCGCGCTGCACCTCGTGCAACACCACGCGCGACGGGTACTTGGACTTGGAGAGCAGCAGCGGGTTCTCCCAGGGCTGCTGAATCAAATCATCGGAAAAATCCTTCAGTTCGGGAATCCAGCGGCGCACAAATTTGCCGCCCGCATCAAACTTCTCACCCTGTGACACCGGATTGAAGATGCGGAAATACGGGGCGGCATCCGTGCCGGTGCCCGCGCTCCACTGCCAGCCACCGTTGTTGGCAGCCATATCGCCATCCACCAGCTGCCGCATGAAATAGCGCTCGCCCCATTGCCACGATATCAGCAGATCCTTTGTCAAAAACATCGCCACGATCATCCGCAGGCGGTTGTGCATCGTGCCGGTGGCGTTGAGACAGCGCATGGCCGCATCCACGATGGGATAACCGGTTTTGCCTTCGCACCACGCGGCGAACTGTTCCTGGTTTTCCGACCAGGCCAGCCGGTCATATTCCGGCCGGAATGCGCCCTTGGTGACGTGCGGAAAATTGTGCAACACCTGCAAATAAAATTCCCGCCAGATGAGTTCGCTCTGAAACACGTTGCAGCCATTCGCCCTTTCCACTGGCCGCAAACCGCTGGCCGCTTTTTCTTTGGCCTGGTTCAACTCCGCCAGAATGGTGCGAATACCAATCGTCCCTGCGCGCAAGTGCGGCGAGAGTGTGGACGTGCCGTCCACCGCGGGGAAATTCCGATGGTCGCCGTAGTCGTAAACCAGCCCGGCCATGAATTTCCGCAGCAACGCCAGCGCCGCGCGTTCGCCGCCCGGCGGAATGGTCTGGGTGAGCGGATACCCGATTTCAGCCGTCGTCGCCGGCAGCGGATCCGACCGGAGCTTCTGGTTCCGCGCCGCCAGTTCCTGCCGTTTGAATTTTGCCCGCGGCAACGGAACGGGCTTGGCCTTCCACGCCTTGGAATACGGCGTAAAGACCGTGTACGGGTTGCCGGCCTGGGTCAGAATTTCCGTCTCCTCCCACACCACGGCATCCTTGAACAATTCCAGGCCAAAGCCCGCCGCGTGCAGAATGCCGGTGAGGCGCTCGTCGCGCCGCTGCGCATAAGGCTCATAACGCTTGTTCGCAAAAACCGCTTGCGCGCCCGCTTCCCGGCACAGTTGCGGCAGGATATCCTCGGACTTCCCGCAGCGGATGACCAGCGTGTGGCCGAGTTCCTGGAGGTTATGGCGGAGCGACTCCACGGATTGCAACAGAAAGGTCAGTCGCGCGGCGCCCACATCCGGACCGGTGCGGAACGCGTCTTCAAAAATAAAAACGGGAATGACCGTCTCAGCGCGCCTGGCGGCCTCGCTTAACGCCACATTGTCGGACACCCGCAAATCGCGGCGGAACCAGTGGATGATCGTTTTCATGGCGTAGTGGATTGCGGCAGAAAGACTGAGGCTAAAGATTTCGTAACGACGGCGCCACCCCGCCACTACGGAAAACCAAGCGGCGGAAACTGCTTCTGCCTCGCCTTGGGGAGCGGGCCGGGGTGAGGGAGGACGGACAGCACATGGCTAGCGTTTGTGCGGCTCGATTTTTTTCAGACCCACCTCGTGGGCAATATCATCGAACTCGGCATGGCTGACGGTTTCCAGGCGTTGGCCGCGCGCCTTGAGCTTTTCGTTGATCTTGATGGCCTGTTCGGTCATCACCTCGTGGGTTTCCTGCGTGCCGCCGACCAGCGTGAAATTTTCGCCCGTGGTGATGCGCTTGTGCCCGTCGGAATCCAGCCCGACGCCGAGCAGCGCGGCTTTGCGTTTAGGTTTTTTGGCGTTCGCCATGCGAAAAGTTAAGGGCGGAAACGGAACGGGTCAATCCCAGCCTAGCGGCACTTTGGCGGCGCTCGCCGAGACGCCGCTACCTCAAAGGTCATTGACCACGCCCATGAATAAAATCAGCTCGCTGCGCGCGTCCACAATGACAAACAAAAACGGCCGGTCCACAATCATCTCAAACTGCTTCGGCGGGTCCATAACTATTCCCTCACTTTTAAACGCAATCGCCGTCACCGCTGCCGCTTCGGTGCCTTCTTCGGTCACTTCCACAAAGGCTTTCTGACGGACTTCGGAAATGTGATGTGCATCCCCGAACATTCCCGAAAAATCGGCATCCGGTTGTGACTTCAAGTTGTTGAACGCCGTTTTCATTCCCAGCGCTTTAAGCGGTTGATTTAATTCGAGCGTATTTTCCAGTTTGAACTTGGGTAGCACCACCAAGCCGTCGTGCTCGCTGAAGCCTGGCATCGTCACGTGTCGCCATTTATCGCCGTTCATAATTTGCAACAGCTTCACCGGACTGGAGCCGGGGGCGGGCAGGAAAACATACATCGCCAGATCGCCGCCTCTATACGGCAGCCTCACGGCCTGATAACCGGAGCCTTTGCGATAAGCAAACTTCTTCGACTTTTCCATCAGCGGCAGGTTTTTCGCCGCGCCGGTAGCGAGATGAAACGGTCGGTCTTTCGTCAGCTTCGCTTCAAACGGTTCTTCCCACTTGCCTTTGAAATAAATCGCGTTCGCCAGTATCAAATCCGTGTTGAGCGGGTCAATCATGCCGTCGGCAATGCCGGTGATGCGGCCGTGCGTTTGGTCGCTAGCCCACCGGTTGATTTCATTTTCAGCCGCGGGCACGTTGCTGAAATCGAGCGGCTTGAGGATGGCCGAGAAAAATTTCTGATTGGCCGCCAGAAACTCCGGCTTGATCGGCGCGCATTGCCGATACCACAGCGCATTGGCCGTGGTGAGCAAGACGTTTGGATCTTTAGGATTAAGTAATTCGTGAGTAGCCTGGCTGGCTGCGTTCAACGCGGCGGTTGACAGACCGCTGGTTTCCAATACCTGCTGCATTTCGGTTTTGGTCTGGCCTGCCGCGCCGTCCGCCGCCATCTGCAACGCGGTGGCCGCGCTGTAAGGGGAGACAAAAATGCTCGCGCCCGGCTTCGCGCCGGCGAGCTGCTTCAGCAGCTTGAAAGCGAAAGTGTTGTTCGCCACAGCCAGAGATGGCAAATCCGCTTCCGCCGCGAAATTAATATTCCGACCGGCCATCAGAAAAACCGCCAGCAGCAGGCCAAGTTTAGTTTTCATTTCTTCAATCTAGTCCAATGGCCCGCGCAGGGAAAACGTTAACTCCGGCTCGCGGGAGCCGCTCGCCCCGCCAAAACTTTTGCACTCTTGCGGTTTGCTTTAAAACTCAATCGCGCGGATTGAATTTGGATTCGTGCGCGAGCTGCTGCCAGAGTTTTTTCTGCGCCTCGGTGATCTTGTCGGGCATCACGATTTTGGTGGTGACCAGCAGGTCGCCCGCCTTGCCCAACCCGCGCCCGCGCACCCGGAGTTTCTGACCGCTGGCGGTACCGGCGGGAATCTTGATGTTCACCGGACCGTCGAGCGTCGGCACGGCGATCTCCGCCCCCAGGACGGCTTCCCACGGCGCGAGGTCCAATTCGTAGATGAGATTGTGACCGTCCACCTCAAAATCCGGATGCTTGGCCAGGCGCACGCGCAGATACAAATCGCCCCCACCCTCGCCCCGGCCGGACAGCCGCAGCTTCTGCCCCTCGGTGATGCCGGCGGGAATCTTGACCTGATGCGAGTCGGTGCGGTTCTCGCGCCGCACGGTGACGGTGCGAACGGAGCCGCGCTTGGCCTCTTCGAGCGTGACCATGATGTCGCCCTCGATATCGCGGCTCGGCTCGGCTTCCGGTTCGTTTTCAAAACCGCCGCGTCCGCCAAAACCGGCCCCTGCCCGGCGCCGGGCGCCGAACATCTGTTCAAAGAAATCGCTGAAGCCGGTGCCTTGAAATTCAAATTCCGGGCCGGCAGCGCCGCCGCGAAAAGGCTGACCGCCACCGAAACCGCCGTGACCGGGCGGCGGGCGAAACTCCGCGCCGGACTTCCAGTTCGCGCCCAGCTCGTCGTATTTCTGGCGCTTGTCCGCGTCGGACAAGACCTCGTAGGCCTCGTTGATCTCCTTGAATTTCTCCTCAGCCCGCTTTTTGTCCTTGGCCACGTCAGGATGAAATTCGCGCGCTAGCTTGCGGAAGGCCTTTTTGATGTCCGCCGCAGTCGCGGTGCGCGGGACGCCTAGGCTCTGGTAATAATCTTTGTATTGGGCTGCCACGTTGACGACAGGTTACAGGGGGATCGCCCCAAATTCAATCTCGCGACAAAGTGGAAATCAAAAACAAACCTGAAAAGGAAAAGGCGGGGTGAACAACAAAGGCACAAAGTGGCAATGGACCAGACCCAAACCGGACCAAGAAATGAAATATTTGGAAAAAGGGGCGGGTGGGCAAATTAAATGCGGAAAGGGTTTAGCCGCAAAAAGGCACAAAAAGCGCAAAATGGAGCGGGGTGGGGTAAAAATGGAGCGCCAATCCGGCATTCCAAGGCTTGACCGGGTTTGAGGGTGACTTTTGGAAGTGCTTGATAAAGCGTCCAAAAACTGACCGTTTCTGACCGCCCGAGGGCATATTTTTCGGTCCGTTTCCTAACCTGAGCGATAAAGCAGCCAACCGCCAAGGGGCCAAGGACGCCAAGGAAGGTTATGGCGGGTTTTGGCGGGTTTTGGCGCATTTTTCTCCCCGTTTGAGGCGCGCGCCAAAATGCGCCAAGGGCCAGGCAAAGCGGAAACTCAAACCAGAAACTAGAAGTCAGGAGCCAGTCGTCAAAACTCAGAAACCGAGCCGAGTCGGTTTACGGCGCATTGGGAACTGGGTTTTCGGGCGACCCGCCATGTCACCTTTTGACCCTTTTTGTCACCCCATTTTGAAAAGGCCGAAAATGGACAAAAAGTGCCAAAGGGTCATCGGCCTGATACTTTTCACGGTCCCACAAACTTTACCAGCCAGGTCCCTTTTCTCCCCCCCCCTGCCCCAACTATTGTAAGTGCTTGATAGAGCATCCGGAATTTTGCTGCGTCGTTTCTTGATGTGAAGCATAGGAAAAGTGACTATAATAAAAAACCAGTATTTACGAATATGAAAATCAAAAGTGCCAAATTTTTACGGCACCTGATCGCAGTGGCATTATTTGCCGCCACCATCCAGCTACACGCCCAGCACTACCCCAGCGGCAGCGAAGGCATCAAAGCTGCGACCACACCGCCACCGGGCTTTTATGTTCGCGACGATAATTCGGCTTACTATTCAGATCGCATACCCGGTTATGCAGGTCAACTTTCGGCGAACCCTTTCGCAAGTGGGTTTGACATCTTTACCTACGTGCAGACGATTCGAATGGAGTGGATCACCAAGTGGCAGTTTCTCGGCGCGGATTATGGCATGGGGATTCGGTTGCCCTTCACTTATAAGTATCACAATCAAAAATCACCTTCAATTTTAGAAAAAATCCAGGGAATTCCCGTAGGTCCTGCCATTACAACAGTCAATAAATTTGGGTTGTCAGACATTCAAGTAAATCCCCTGAACTTAGCCTGGCATTTGAATCAATTTGATGTCGTTACTGGATATTCCTTTTGGGTACCCACGGGGCAATATGACCATAAACAACTTTATTTCTTGAATCTAGGCCAGGGCTTTTGGACCCACATGTTTACTTTGGGCGTCACTTGGTATCCAGACGCCGACAAGACATGGGCAGTTTCATTGTTGAATAATTATGAGATCAACATGGCTCAATACAGCGACAAATATGTAGCTGCATCACCACCGTATGTGACCACCCTCGACACCACGCTTGGCGACATTTACACATTGGAGTGGGCAATCAGTAAATCGATTAAAAAAAATGTGGATCTCGGCCTGACCGGTTATTACCAACAGCAAGTCACTGACACCCAAGGTCCGACTTGGTTTGGGCCAACCTACAACAGTGAAAAAATTCACGTTGCGGGTATCGGCCCCGAAATTAAATTGGCCTCCGAAAAGTGGGGTTTGAGCGGTTCGTTACGGTATGCGTATGAATTTTCCGCATTGGATCATCCCCAGGGCAACCTGATTACCCTGACCCTCCTAAAATCGTTTTGAGGCGACCTGAGCATAACGCAGCCCCGGACGAGGCCAATCCACCAGAAAAATATCCTGCGGTTTTTCGTCCGATCCGAGCAACCGGCAGGCTTCAATTGGCAGGTAAAGAGTGCCATGAAGAGATACGCCACCCACCTGAATTAAAGTCAATTTAAGTCTGCCCGCCTTGGATTTCGCGGCATATCTGCTATAATTCCTCTGTCCGGATCGGTGCCACAGAATTACCGTTTCTTTACCTCTTTTTAATTTTGCGGGGCGAGGTGAACAACAAAGTCACAAAACCGCAAAGGAACAAGTGCCGGCGAGACGCCAGCGCTCCCAGGCTCCTGAAGTTCGACAACACCAAGGAGAAAAGCTAGCCCGGGCGGAGGGGATGACTCCGACCGGGCAGCACAGGACGCTGAACGGTTTCACAAAATCTGCATGTCAAAGAACGGCCGCAAACCGCTCCGGCCATAGACCAACCACTTACGCTGCGCTTCCTCATGGGGAATGGAATCAACGAACTGCCGACCGCGAATCCTGCTGACAGGTTTCGCGGGCTCGTCACGGCTCGTTCCTCTTAAAAAACTTCACCTGACACACCCGTTTCTAAGCCACGTCCAAAAAATATGCCACACTTTTATTGTCATTTTGGAGAGCAAGAAAGGTTGCGTTAAACAGGCGAATTTGAAACCTGAACTCTGATTGGAATTACACCCATTCAGACCCATTATGATTGGCCGCAAACAGGCGCAGACGCTCGCAGATTTAAGGGCCACGTTTCAAGCGCCAAAGCCAAGGGGCCGGATTTTATTTTGCGCGCTTGGTGTTGTCCACGCTCAGATAACGCGTGCCGGCGACGCTACCGGTGCGCCGCCAGATTTTCACCAGAATGTGCTCGTCGCGCGCAGCCTTGCATAACCGCACGGCGTCCGCCGCCTCAGTGACCGGCTGGCGGTTGATCTCAACAATGATGTCGTTGGGCTGAAGGCCCGCATCGGCGGAATTGGAATCGCTGTTCACCTCGGACACCAGCGCGCCGTGCAGGCCGGCAGGAACGTGGAGCTGGTCGCGGACTTCCGGCTCCAGATCGGCCACGGTGACGCCGTCGAGCGCGTCAGCCATGCCGGAGGCGGTGTCGGAATGATCCGTTTCACCGCCGGCCGTTTCGCTGCCGGGCAGTTCGGCCAGGGTGACGCTCACGGATTTGCTGATGCCGTTCCGGATGAGTTTCACCGCCACAGGGGTGCCGGGACTGATCTGCGACACGATCAGTTGCAGGCTGTGCGCATCGGTGATGGGTTTGCCATTGATGGCCGTGATGACATCGCCGGATTTCAAACCAGCCCGGGCGGCGGGCGTGTCGGCCACCACATCCCCAACGAGCGCGCCGTTCTGGTCGGGCAGATTAAACTGCCGCGCCAGGTCGGCATCGATGTCCTGCGGGAAGATGCCCAGATAGCCGCGCGTGACCTTGCCGCCGCTGACGAGGCGCTCGAGAACGTTGCGCGCCATGTTGATGGGGACGGCAAAGCCGATGCCCTGATTGCCGCCGCTGCGACTGATGATGGCGGTATTGATGCCCACGAGCCGGCCTTCCACATCCACCAGCGCCCCGCCGGAGTTGCCGGGATTGATGGCGGCGTCGGTCTGGATGAAATTTTCGTAGCCGTTGAACCCAAAGCCGCTGCGGCCCAGCGCGCTGACAATGCCCATGGTCACCGTCTGGCCCACGCCGAAGGGATTCCCCAGCGCGAGGACCACGTCGCCGACTTCCAATTGATCGCTGTCGGCCAGGGTGACGGCGGGCAGCCGGGCGGCCTGGATTTTCAACACGGCGATGTCCGTGGCCTGGTCCTTGCCAATGACCTTGGCGACATATTCCTTTTTATTGTCCGCGATGGAGACTTTCACCTCGTCGGCGTCGGCCACGACGTGGTTGGCGGTTAAAATATAGCCATCCGGCGAGACGATGACGCCGGAGCCCAGGCTCTGTTCCTTGCGGGTGCGCTCGCGGTCGTCGTGCGGGAACTGGTTGCCGAAGAACTGCCGGAAGAACGGATCGTCCAGCATGGGGTTGTGCTGGGGCCGCTCCTTGATGAAGCGGGTGGAGTAGATGTTGACGATGCTCGGGGCGATTTTTTTGACGATGGGGGAAAAACTGGTACCCAGCCGGGCATCGCGGTTGACCGGCGCGGCGGAAATCGTGAAGGCGGGCGAACCGCCTTCACGACCCCAACTGGTGAAATGGGAGAACGTAAGAATGACCGCCGTGCCCGCCACAACGGCGCACAGCCCGAACAGGGGTTTGGAAATCAATTTCATACTCGTTGAAATTGACAAGGTCACCGCTCCAACGTTCAAACAGGCGACCGGGTTTACTTCATGCCGGCGGCAGCCTTGGCGGCGTCCTCGGGCTTGATGACTTCAATCTTGGCGCCCTTTTTCATTTCCTCGGCGCTGGGCACCTTGATGATGTCGCTGGTGAGCGGGGCCGCTGGGGCGGGGGCCGCGGCCGCCGGTTTGATGGCGAGCAACTCGACTTCAAAGATGAGCGTGGAATTGGCCGGGATGCTGCGCTGGCCCTGCTCGCCGTAAGCGAGTTCGGACGGGATGAACAATTTCCATTTGGAGCCGACGGGCATGAGTTGGAGGGCCTCGGTCCAGCCGCGGATGACGCCGCCCACCGGGAAGCTGGCGGGCTCGCCGCGCTTGTAGGAGCTGTCAAACTCGGTGCCGTCGATCAGGGTGCCGCGATAATTCACGGTGACGGTGTCGCTGGCGGCAGGCTTGGCGCCGGCGCCTTTGGTGAGGACGAGGTACTGGAGACCGTCGGGCAGCGCCTGCACGCCGGGCTGGCTTTTATTGGCGGCGAGAAAGGCATCGCCGGCGGCGCGGTTCTTGACGCCTTCTTCGGACTTTTTCTTCTGCTGGATGGCGCGGAACTCCTGCTGGAAACTGGTGAGGGTCTGCTGCATTTCCGCCTGGGAGAGCAGCGTGGCGCCGCCGGCCTGGACGTCCTTGATGGCGCGGGCGGCAATATCGGGGTTCACTTCCAAGCCCTGCTGCTGCCAGTTATGGCCGAGCATCATGCCGATGGCATAGCTGACGCGGGATTTGGTGTCGGGCAACAGCGTGGCGCTGGCGGCTGGGGCCACGGCCGCCGGGGCGGAGGCCGCAGGCTGGCTGCCGGTGGTGTAGGTGCTCTCCGCCATGACCACGGAGGCGAGCCCGAGGCTGAGTGCGGTTCCAATAACAAATTTGTTCATACGATTCATATAGATGTGAGGGCGAATAATTCTGGATTCAACAGACAAAGGCAATCCACTTTTCGTTCAACTTTCGTCCGGCGCGGCGCAATTTGTTTTCCTCCGTGAACGATTTGCGCTATGTTGGGTCAAATTGTGTCCATGCCCATCACCATGCATCGAGTGAGAAATCTTTCCCTGGCGCTCCTGATTCCAACGATCGCGCTGGCCATCTGGGCCGGTTGCGAGACGCGCAAAGCCGACGTCCCCACCCTGCCGGCCCTGCCGGCCACGAGCCTGAAGCCCGGGCCGAACGACCCGCGCATTGCCCATGTGGCCGCCCGGCTGCTGGAGGAATACCACTACTCGCAACGGCCGATGGACACGGAGTTATCGAAAAAGTTTTTTGACGGCTACCTGGATTCGCTCGACCCGCGCCATGAAAACTTTCTCCAGGGGGATCTGGCGGAATTTGAGATTTACCGGACCAACCTGGACAAGCTGACGCTGGAACACGGCACGGCGGATTTGACGCCGGCGTTTGCGGTGTATGACCGCTATGCCAAACGCGTGCAGCAGCACGACGCCTATGTGATGGAGGCGCTCCAGCACGACAAGTTCAAATTCAACGCCGAGGAAAAAATCATGCTGGACCGGCGGCACGCGCCGTTCCCCAAGGATTTGACCGAGGCGGAGGGGCTCTGGCGCCAGCGCCTGCGCTACGAGTATTTGCAGGAAAAACTGTCGCGCGAAATCATTCAGACCAATGACAGCTTCCTGGTCAAACTGCCGACGGACGCGACCAAGGACATCCCCGCCACGCTGGCGCGCCATTATCAGTGGAACCTCCACATGACCACGAACTGGGACAGCGATGGCGTGCTGCAAGCGTATCTCAACGGCCTGGCCCACGCCTACGATCCGCACACGGATTACTTCAGCGCCCCGCACGCGCAGGATTTTTCCATTGGCATGAACCTGTCGCTCTTCGGCATCGGGGCGCAACTGACCGAGGACGACGGCTATTGCACGATCCGCTCGCTGGTGCCCGGTGGCCCGGCGGCCCGCAGCAAAAAGGTGTTTGAAAAAGACCGCATTGTCGCCGTCGCCCAGGGCGACAAGACGCCGGTGGACGTGGTGGACATGGACCTGGAAAAAGTGGTCCAGCAAATCCGCGGTCCGAAAGGGACCGAAGTGCGGCTGACCATCAGCCCCGTGACCGACCGCAGCGCGCGCAAGGTGGTCACGTTCATCCGCGACGAGATCAAGCTGGAAGATTCCGAGGCCAAGGCCCGATTGATTGAAGAGCCCAACGGCAAGCGCATCGGCCTCATTGACCTGCCGTCGTTCTACGCCACGGTGAACCTGGGCAACGACGGCCAGACCACGCCCAAAAGCACGACGGCGGACGTGATCAAGCTGGTCAACAAGCTGAAACAGGAAAAAGTTTGCGGCATCATCATTGACCTGCGGACGAACCCCGGCGGTTCCCTGGAAGAAGCCATCAAGTTCACCGGCCTGTTCATCAAGGATGGCCCGATCGTCCTCGCCCGCAACCCCGACGGGCAGGTGCAGGTGGATGCCGACCCTGATCCCACGCAGCTTTATGACGGGCCGCTCGTAGTCATGATCAACCGGTTCAGCGCCTCCGCCTCGGAGATTGCGGCCGCCGCCCTGCAGGATTACGGCCGTGCGCTGGTGGTGGGCGACATTTCCACGCACGGCAAGGGCACGGTGCAAAGCCTGAACCCGCTTAAGCCGTACATGCTCTCGGCGGACAAGAACGGGCAGACCGATCCCGGCAACCTGAAGATCACCATCCGCAAATTTTACCGCGTGAGCGGCGCGTCCACCCAACTCAAAGGCGTGGAGCCGGACCTGGTGTTGCCGGACGTGCTGAACTACTCCACGCAGATCGGCGAATCCGCGCTGGACAATCCGCTGCCGTGGGACACGATCCAGCCCGCCAGCTACGAGAAATACAATCTCGTCCGCCCCTACCTGGTGACGCTCAAAGCGCACTCCGACGCGCGCATTGCGACCAACCAGGATTTTCTCTATGTCAAACAGGACATTGACCAGTTCGTGAAAATGCAGGCGGATCAGACCGCCTCCATCAACGAACATGATTCGCTCAAGGAACGCGAACGGAATTTTCTCCAGGGCAAAGCCCGCGAGGCCGAGCGCACCGCGCGCAAACCGGACGGCGCGAAGGTCTATGAAATCACCGTAAAAAACGCCACCCTGCCCGGCCTCACGGAGCTTGGCGCCAAGCCGGAAACGAACACCGTGGCCACCACGACCAACGCCGTTTCCAACTCGACCTACACGCTGGTCAGCAGCGTCAGCAGCACCAACGCGCTGATGACGGCCGCGGCCGACAAGAAATCACCGCCGCCCTTCGACCCGATGCTCGATGAAACGGAACACATTCTGCTGGACTATATATCCCTGCTCGGGAAGAACGGTCCGCTGATTGCCAACCAGTAAGCCGATGAAACCGTTCCTGCTCATGGCGGTGGCGGTGGCGTTCGTCGGCCAGGCCTTGGCCGATGTGAACTATGACCTGGGCAAGAAACAGGCGCGGCGCGACGTCAACCAGAGCAACGAACAGCAAGGGATTGCACCGGGACCCTCGGCCGCCCCTGCCGCGCCGCCGCTGGACTCCGCGCTCGCCGCCACGCTGCAAAACATCGCCGATTTGCGCGCCGATTTGGACGCGCTCAACCAGGCCCCCGACGCCCAGGCGGGAGCCGACCAGCGGTCCTCCCTGCTAAACCATCTTTCGGCCGCCGCCGCCCCGGGCAAAAAAGCTTCAGCCGGCGCCGTCAAAACCCTGGCCGGCCACCTCATTGGGACCCTCAGCGGGAAAACCCGCTTGACCGCCCAAAACGCCAAAATCGCGCGCAGCCTCCACGCCCTGTTCAACAGCGCGCACCTGACTGACGTTCAGCAGGCGACCCAGCTCGCCGGCGTGGAAAAAATCCTCACCGCGGCCGGCATTCCGGCCGCTGACGCGGCGAAGGTGGTCGGCGACCTCAAACAGATTGCCGCCGAAACCCGATAGCCCCATGGCCTCCGTCAAATGCCCGACCTGCAAAAAGTCCGGCGACTGGTTCGCGGGCAAGTTCGGCCCGTTCTGCTCGCACCGCTGCCAACTGGTGGACCTCGGCAAATGGTTCAACGCGGAGCATGCGATTTCCGAACCGCTCAAGCCGGAACACTTTGAACCCTACGGCGACCTGCCGCCCGGCGAATATCTGGACAGACCGGAAGAGTAACCGTGCCGCCGAAGGTTGCGCGCCGCAGGTTTTTGCGCTTTAATATCTGCGGCTTGGACGCGTCCGCGCATTGAATGTTTTTCCGGCGGCGCTGTCCATCTTTTGACTGGAATGATTTTATGATGTGGGATTATAAATACCTTTTATTCGTGATGCTGCCCGGCTTGTTGCTCGGCCTGTGGGCGCAGATGAAACTGCATTCGGCCTTTGGCAAATACAGCCAGGTGCCGGTGGAATCCGGATTGACGGGCGCGCAGGCCGCCCGGCGCATTTTGGACAATGCGGGACTCACCGAAGTGCCGGTGGAGGAGGTGGAAGGCCATTTGACGGATCATTACGACCCGACGAAACGCGCGCTGTTTTTATCGTCGGAAAATTTCAACGGCAACTCCGTGGCGGCGGTAGGCGTGGCGGCCCACGAGACCGGGCACGCACTGCAACATCAGGCGGCCTATGCGATGCTCAACCTGCGCATGGCGCTGGTGCCGGTGACGCAGTTTGCCAGCACCATTTACGGGGGCATTCTGCTGCTGGGCTGGATTCTGGGCATGATGAAAATCATGCTGCCCATCATTATTGTGGTTTTCACGATCATCACCTTGTTCCAGCTGATCACCCTGCCGGTGGAATATGACGCCAGCGCGCGCGCGAAGGAACAGCTGTTCCGCCTGGGGCTGGTGCGCGAGTCTGAGCGGGCGGGCGTGGCGAAGGTGCTGGACGCCGCCGCGCTGACTTATGTGGCGGCGCTGATCAGCTCGGTGCTGACGCTGCTGTATTATATCACCGCGGCCCGCGATAGCCGGAATTGAAATAACGGCGCCGGAGCCGGCCAGTTTTGACTTTGCCGCACACGACGGTTATTCTGTGGGCATGGACTCACTGCACGCCCCGTGGCGCATCGAATATATCCTCGCCCAGAAGCCGGATTTGAAGGAAGGGCTTTTTGCGCGCATCGCGCAATCCACCGATCACGAGGGCAACTACGTCCTGGTGCATGACCGCACCTGTTTTGCGCTGCTCAATCGCTATCCTTACAACGGCGGGCACCTGATGGTGGTGCCTTACCGCGAAACCGCCGATCTCAACGCGCTGACCGATGAGGAAACCGCCGACCTGTGGAAGCTGGTGCGCCGCTGCATCAATGCACTGACGGCGGTGATGAAACCGGATGGCTTTAACGTGGGCCTCAATCTAGGCAAGGTCGCGGGCGCTGGCATCCATGAGCATCTGCACATTCACATCGTGCCCCGCTGGTCGGGCGACACGAATTTCATGCCGGTCATCGCCGGCACAAGCGTGGTGCCCGATGCGTTGAAGGAAATTGCGGCCAAGCTGCGCGCGGAACTGGCGAAATAAGTTTGAGCCTATGAACTACTGGCTGGTGAAATCCGAACCTGCGGCTTACGCGTGGTCGCAACTCGTCCAGGACGGGAAGACGGCGTGGACGGGCGTCCGCAATTTTCAGGCGCGGAACAATCTGCGCGCGATGAAGAAGGGCGACCCCGTATTCTTCTATCACAGCGTGACGGACAAACAGGTGGTGGGGCTGGCGCGCGTGGTGAAGACGTTTTATCCCGATGCGACCGCGACGGAGGGCGACTGGTCCTGCGTGGATTTGGAGCCGGCCCAGGCGCTGAAACAGCCGGTATCGCTGGACAGCATCAAGACCGATGCCGTCCTCAAGGATATGCCGCTGGTGAAGCAATCGCGCCTGTCGGTGACGCCACTGACGCAGGCGCAGGCGGAGCGGATCTTGAAGCTGGGGAAAACGGAATAAGAAAAGGCGCCGCCCGGCATCCCAGCCTCAGAAAAGGCGAAGGAGGAACTTGGCTGCGAGCGTTAGCGAGGCGAGGTTTATCGGAAACTTGCATTATGACGGGGACGGCTCCAGAAAGCGCTCGGTTTTTGCCTATGACGAAATCTGGCTGGGCGCTCGGCATGATGGAACGAGAGCCTGATCCATTTTCAGAAACTATTGAACACCCGGAACACGAAGCGGCCTGCCGAGTCGCAAAGAGATTTGGGATAAGTTCCCGCCGTTACCTGAAGCCATTTTTCAATTCTTTTCGGCACGGTGCAAGCGCTGCGTTTTCTGGCGGGCACATCTCATTCAAACGGTTCAAATCTCACCTGCGGCAGACCCGCACGACGGACTCCCAGGGCCAAGGTGTTTGCCACTTGACATACGCGGTCATCGGAAGCAGGTTAAAAATTAATAATTTCTTTGGTAAGAGCCATAAATGAACGCGCGTTATAAGGATGGGGGGTGCCAGCATTCTCTGCCCAGAACCGTGGTGGATTTTATTTCCATCACCCTAGGTCGCGCCCTGCTTTTATTCGTCATTTTTTTCACCGCCGTCCCCGTCCCGGCGCAAATGATTGACCTGAACCACAACGGAATGAGCGACATTTGGGAGCAGGTGTACGGTGCCAGCGGCCTTGATCCCAACGGGGATGCTGATGGGGATGGGGTTTCCAACCTCAAGGAAGCACTGGCCGGCACCAATCCGTTTGATTCGAATTCCTACCCACACATCACCGCGTTTGGTTCCAGTAGCAATAATTTCTCAGTGACGATGCCGGTAGCGCCGGGCAAGATGTATCAGTTGTTAAGCGTCACCAATCTGGGCAGCACCCAATGGCTGGTGGAGACCACGGTGGTGGCGCGGGCCGGTTCCACGCTGCCCCTGCGGTCACCGGTGGCCAGTGCCGGAAAATTCTTTCGCATTGCCATCTCGGATACCAACACCGACGGCAGCGCGATGAACGACTGGGAAAAATACCAGCTGGGCCTGAACCCGTTCAATCCCTTCAGCAATGGCACTATTGATGGCAACGGTCAGTTGGTGAGTGATTATGCCTACGAAACCAATGGACTGATGTCGCAAAACCTGATCACGATTGCCGCGCCCGATCCGGTCACGACGCAGCCCGACCCCGGCGCTTCACCGACGGACCTAGGCACCTTGACCGTGAAGCGCGGAGGGTTCCCGCTCAACGCGGTGACGGTGAATGTGGGGCTGAGCGGACCCGGACCCGGTTTTGCCAAGGAAAATCTCGATCATGCCGCCCTCCCCCGCACGTTGACATTTCCTGTCGGCGTCAGTGCCACAAATATTTACGTACTGCCGCTGGCCAACACGAATCTACAGACGCCGGTGGTCGTGCAGATGAATCTTCTGTCCGGCACGGGCTACACGGTTGGCCCGTTCAGCAACGCCAGCGTGGTGATTTATCCCTCGGCGACGCCCAACGGCACGGGGCTGACCGGCTATTATTACACCAACTCCAGCTCAACCTACACCAGCACGAACAATTTCCGGACGGCCAACCTCCTGACGAACCGCATCGACCCGACGGTGGATTTTGTGTGGGGGCCGGCCATGACGCCGAACTTGAGCAACGGCCTGTATTCCGTGCGTTGGGTGGGCCAGGTACAGCCGCAATATTCGGAGACGTATTACTTTGACGTGTATTCGGACGACGGCTGCATGCTGTGGGTGAACGACCTGTTAATCGTCAGCAATTGGGTCGCCCAGTCCGTCAAGGATGTGGTGGGCACCATCAATTTGCAGGCCAACACGGTTTACAATCTCAGGCTCGAATACCTCCAGAATGGCGGCTCGGCACAGGCGCATTTGAACTGGTATAGCGCCAGCCAGTCGAAACAAATCATTCCGAGCAACCGGCTGTATCCAACGAACAGTCCGGGAGCTTCCCTTTCCAACGCGCCCGCCGTCATCACCAGTTCCTTGAACGCGGTGGCGTTTTTGAACCAGCCGTTCAGTTTCAGCGTAACAGGCGCCAACACGCCACTCCGCTTCACGGCCAGCGGTTTGCCGCCAGGGCTGTCCCTCAATGCCACCAACGGATTGATCAACGGCACGCCGACGCTGGCGGGCAACTTTCCAGTCATGTTGACGACCAGCAACACCTGGGGCATGGGCGCGTCGCTCGTGACCATCCAGGTCATAGACACCGGCACCTCCGTCGTGCGCGAGGTCTGGCAGGGTGTGTCCGGCACGAATATCACGGACATTCCCACCAGCACGCCGGCGACGGTCACGAATACTTTGAGTTCGCTCGAAGGCATCACGAATTACGGCAGCAACTACGGCGAACGCGTGCGCGGCTATTTGACCGCGCCGGTCACGGGCAATTATTATTTCTGGATCGCCGGCAGTGACTCCGCCGAGCTCTGGATTTCCAACGACGGTGACCCGGCGAACAAAATCAAGCGCGCGAACGTCTGGCCGACCGGTGGCGGCACAGGTTATCACCAGTGGAACGCGCAGACGAACCAGCAGTCCAAATGGCTGACGCTCGTCGCCGGACAAAAATATTACGTGGAAATTTTGCACAAGGCGGGCACCACCTCGCCCGACCATTGGTCAGTCGGCTGGCTGCAAGACCCGACTGGCACGAATACCGTGCCCGGCGGCGTGGTGCCGGGTTATGTGATTTTGCGGTATTATCCGCTACCGGTGACCGTTATGCCGGGCACGCTTTACTCCGCGAATCTACTCGCCCAGAACGGCGTGGTCAGCACTGCCACCGGTTCGGCCACCCTGCAATTAAGCGCCGACGGCACGCAGGCGATTTTGCGCGCCAGTTACTCCGGCCTGAGTGCCGCCAAGACCGGCGAGCACATCCACTGCGATCCTTACCTGAATAGTCCGAGCCAGATCATGTTTGACGTGGATGCAACGCCACCGCAGCCGGATGGCAGTTACGTCTGGAATATTGCGCCGGTGGGCACCCTGCAGGCGACGGATATCGTGGAAATCATCCGCGAGGGCAAGGCTTACCTGAATGTCCACTCAGTGAATTATCCTGCGGGCGAAATCAACGGTCATTTCGTTCCCGTGAGCGGCTCGCAGACGTTCACGGCGCCCCCCGCGTCCCCCGCATGGACGGATGATTCCACGACCACCAACGGGCCTGTGCGCTTCCTGACGCAGGCGACTTTTGGCGCCAGCCCGAGCGACATTGCCGCCGTGCAGTCGCTGGGTTATGCCGGCTGGATCAGCAACCAATTTACCCTGCCGGTGACGCACCATTTGCCAGTGGTGATGGCGAACATGAGCGCCGACCCGACGCAGCCGTTCCCGAGTTCACTTACTTTCAACACCTGGTGGCAGCAGTCCGTGACGGCGCCCGACCAATTGCGCCAACGCGTGGCATTTGCCTTGAGCGAAATCATGGTCGTGTCGGAACAAGGCGGGCTTGCCAATTATTACGCCAACGGCCTGTCGTCCTACTACGACACACTGCTCGACAATGCCTTCGTTAATTACCGCGCCCTGCTGAAGTCCATCACCCTGCATCCCATCATGGGACTTTATCTCGATATGCGCGGCAACGACATGGGCAGTCTCGTCACCGGCCTGCACGCCAATGAAAATTACGCGCGCGAAATCCAGCAGCTTTTCTCCATCGGCCTGTATCGCATGTGGCCGGATGGAACGCTGGTGCTGAACTCCCAAAATTCTTTAGTGCCGACTTACAATCAGAATGTCATCAACGGTTTTGCGAGCGTGTTCACCGGCTGGAATTATTATCAGACCAACCAGGCCAATGGCCGGCTGCCCTCGAACTGGTATCCCGGCGCCAATTACACCAACCCGATGGTGCTGGTCCCGACGCATCACGAGCTCGGCACGAAGCTGCTGCTCGACAATGTCATGCTGCCGCAAGCCTGGGGCAACCAGGCCGTGACCGGCACCACCACCAATGACACCTACTGCGCGGCGGATTTCGAGCAGGCGGTGGATTCCATTTTTAACAATCCCAACGTCGGACCGTTCGTCTGCCGGCAGTTGATCCAGCGCCTCGTCACCAGCAATCCGAGTCGCGATTATCTTTACCGCGTTGTACAGAAGTTCAACGACGACGGCACCGGCGTTCGCGGCAATCTGCAGGCAGTCGTCGGCGCCATTCTGCTGGATTATGAAGCGCGCTCCACAAGCATCGCCACGCGGACGACCTACGGCAAGCAGCGCGAACCCCTTTGCCGCGTGACGGCCGTGGCGCGGGCCTTCCCGGGACCGGCAGCCCTTACGGCGACCTATGCGGAAGCCGGCGCGCAAACCATTGCCATCACCAACGCCAACGCGCATCGGCTGAACAGCGGGGACACGATTGCGCTCGCGTTCACCGATGCTTCCGGCAACCCCGCGCCCCCGAACGGGAATTACAGCGTGACCGCAACGGGCACCAACACCTTCACGGTCAGCGCGCCCAACCTGCTTTCCGGCACCTACATCCAAAGCAACTTTGTGATCACCGCCACCATTTCAAGCCATGGTTTGGCCGCTGGCAATGCGGCCTATCTCGCCTTCCCCACTGGCGGCGCCGCGAGCGGCCTATTCACGGTCGTCTCAAATATTTCCTCCTCGGTGTTCATGGTAAACACCCCGGATCCGGCGGTGCGGACGGGAAGCTGCCTGGTGCCGAAAATTTCGGCCAGCGGTTTGACTCAGAGCGGAACCAATCTGACGGTGGACTGTTCGGGGCCGCACGGGCTGACGGTCAGCGAATCGCTCTATGTGAATTTCACCACGCTGATGCCCGCACCGGGATATTATCAAGTCGCCACGATTCCCGACGCCACGCATTTCACCATCAACCTCACCACCTCCAGCAACCAGACGCAGAGCGCCTTCAGCCTTTATCCGCTCAACGCGCCGCCGCTGACCCGCAGCGGCACGGTCGCCGCCCAATACAACACCTGGAACATGGGCTACACCGACACCGGTTCGACTTACAGCCTGTCACAGACCCCGCTGCGTTCGCCCACGGTGTTCAATTTCTTTTATCCGAACTATCAATTTCCCGGCACGCTCGCCGCGGCGGGTTTGACCACGCCGGAATTCCAGCTTACCTCGGACACCGGCGTGGCACTGCAAATGAATTTCCTTGAGGCCGGCCTGTTGGGAAACAGCAGCAACACGAACGGTCTCTCCAGCTATACCAGCGGCACCGGGGCCATCGCGATTGATCTCGGCCCGTGGATGGGCACCAATTACACCGCTGACGCGAATCTGGGCGGTTTGGTGGATTCGCTGAACACGGTGCTGCTGGCCGGCCAACTGGCCAACGGAGCCAAAACCAACATCATCAGCTACGTCACGAACACTTTCCCAACGTCCTCCGCCACCTGGCAGCGCGACCGGGTGCGCGCGGTGGTGCACCAGATCGTCGATTCACCGGACTTCACCATCCAACGGTAATTATGAACCCAAAGACATTTGCCGAGATTTCCCGCCGCGAATTCATCCGCCGCGCGGCTTGCGCCGCCGTGGGCACGGTGGCCATGAACGCCACGATCCGCGACCTGCGGCTGATGAATGCGGCGATGGCCCAATCCAACGTCAATGATTACAAGGCGATAGTGTGCCTCTTCCTCGCCGGCGGGAACGATTCAAACAACCTCATCGTCCCCACCGTCACCTCGGAATACGCGAATTACGCCGCCATCCGCACGGCCGTGCTGGCCCTGCCCCAAGGTTCGCTGGCGAATTTATTGATCCCCGGGACCACGAACCTGTATTCTGATCCCGCCGGTCACAGCTACGGATTGCATCCGGCCTGCCCCGAACTGGCCCAGCTTTTTAACGAAGGCAAGCTGGCCCCCTTGTTCAACACCGGGACGCTGCTTTACCCGATGACGCGCGCCCAGTATCAATCGGGCTTCATCGCCAAACCACCGCAGCTTTTTTCGCACGCCGACCAGGTGACCCAATGGCAGACCTCCATCCCCGACCAGCCGCCCACCACCGGCTGGGGTGGACGTTGCGCCGACCTGATGAATTCTGTCAACGGCAACGCCCCGGTTTCCATGTCCATTTCACTGGCCGGTGCCAACACTTTGGAAGTGGGCAACATCGTCGCGCAGTATTCGGTTGCCACCAGTGGCGCGATTTCGTTGCAGGGAGTTACCGGCAGCCGGCTGGCGGCGCTGACAAACATTCTCGGGCTAAATTACGCCAACCTCCAGGCACAAGCCTATGCGGGCGTGGCGCAGCACAGCATCCAATCCGGGAGCCTGCTCAACAACGCCATCACCAACACCGCCGGCAGCTATTTCACCAATCCGTTCCCGACGACGGTCACGAATTTGTTGGCCAACACGCGGTTCACTTCCAGCCTCGCACCACAGTTGCAGATGATCGCACGGCTCATCGAAACGGGCAGCCGGGCAGCCGCCAGCGGCGGCTTTGGCATGCGCCGACAGATTTTTTTCTGCCAGGTCGGCGGCTACGATTTGCACACCGGCCAAACGAATTACACTACCGCCAACCCCAGCGGCGTCATGACCGGCGCGCACTCGAACTTGCTGGCCGAGGTCAGCCAGTCGCTCTACGCTTTCCAGCGGGCGATGGAACAGCTCGGGCTCTCGCAAAAAGTCACCGCATTCACGGCGAGCGACTTTGGACGCACGTTTCCGAGCAACGGACAGGGGAGCGATCACGGCTGGGGGAGCCATCATCTCATCGTCGGCGGCGCCGTTAAAGGCGGCAAGACCTACGGGAATTTCCCCACGCTCACCATCAACGGACCCAACGACACCAGCACCGGCCGCTGGATTCCGACCACGGCGATTGATCAATATTTTGCCACGCTGGCGACGTGGTTTGGATTGGACAGCAGCAACCTCGCTACGGTGTTTCCGAATGTCGGCCGTTTCGCCACCAACAATCTTGGATTCGTCTAATGAAAAACCGGCTGCTGCTCGTCGTCATGCTCGGCCTGCCGATCGCGCTTTTTTTGTTTTTTTGGCGGCACACAGCGCCAACCAGAACGCCCGACGGCCGCGCGCAAAAACTTACCCAGGACGCAGCGGTGGCGAAAGCATTGGCCTCGGCCAGCCCACAGGTGAATGCCATCATCGCCTCCAATTTCGCTGTCGTAAAACTGCCGCAGAATCCGGTATTTACCGCGCCAGCGAAAAATTATGCAGCCGCGGGCGCTCCCGCCCTCCTTGGGTTCACCAACTTTTCCGCCAGCACGGTTTTGGAAAATGTCCGTCACGCCCTTCGTGATTTCGGCGCGCGCTTCGGCGGCAATCCCGTCGGCACCAATCCGGAAATCACCCGCGCGCTCAGCGGGGATAACCCCGGCCAGGTGAACTTTTTGAGCGCCGACGCCGGCCTGCGGGTGAACGGCAATGGCGAACTGATTGACCCATGGGGCACGCCTTATTTCTTCCATCAACTCTCCGGCACGGAAACGGAAATCCATTCTGCCGGCCCGGATCAAATCATGTGGACCCAGGACGATCTGGTCCTCAAATGAGGTGACCTGAGAACGCCGCCGCCCCAGCCTCTTGCCAGAGTGCGGCGCTTCTCACCGGGCTTGATAAGGAGTTATATTATCGACCATCGTTTCCGTGAATGGATTCATGGCGACCCTTCACAGTCCGTTCAGCACATCGATCATTTGCCGCAGGCGGCCGTAATCATGCCGGTTGAAGCCGAAGGCGATGCGCGGCAGGTCGAGATGCTGGGTGTCTTCCAGTTCTTCCCGGGTGGGTGGAATAATGTGGATGGGATCGCCTTCAATAATGTCGGCAAAATCCTCGTTCATGGCGGCGATAGCCGAGGGGCTGGGCACGTGCTTGAGCCGGATGACGAGTTGGTCCTTCACCCAGCGGGTGGAATGGAAGTTGCGATAGAAGCGGGTGATGATCTTGACGGCTTCCTCGGCGCTATCGGTAATCTGGTACAGGTTGAGGTCCTCGGGCGAGATCAATTGGTCGCGCAGCAGATGTTCGCGAATATGCTTGTCCCAGGTCTTCCAAAAGGTGCCACCTGGTTTGTCCACCAGGACGAGAGGCATCAGCTGGCTCTTGCCGGTCTGCATGAGGGTGATGGCCTCGTACCCCTCATCCATGGTACCGAACCCGCCGGGGAAAAGCGCAATGGCGTCGCTGTGCCGGATGAAAATGAGCTTGCGCGTGAAGAAATAATGGAAGGTGACGAGCTTCTTGTCGTTGATGATGACGGGATTAGCGCTTTGCTCCCACGGGAGGCGGATGTTGGCGCCGAAACTATTTTCCGAACCGGCGCCTTCGTGACCGGCGTGCATGATGCCGCCACCCGCGCCGGTGATGACCATGAAGCCGGCGGCGGACATCCGCTTGCCAAACTCGGTGGCCTGATGATATTCGGCTTTGGTAGGATGGGTGCGCGCGGAACCGAAGATAGTAACTTTCCGCTTTTCGGCATACGGCGCGAAGAGGCGAAAGGCATAGCGCAATTCGCGGATGGTCGTCTGGATGACGCGCACGTCGCCGGTGTCCTTGACGTCGGTGAGGAGCTTGAGGGCGTTCTCGATGATGTCGGCAACTTCGGCTTCGTTCGCGCCACCGCCCTTGGCCTGGATCAGTTCTTCAATCAGCCGGTGCAGCTTAGGGTCAGCCGGCGGGCTTTTGCTTTTCTTCACAGGCCAAGGATATGACGGGGGTGCCCAAAGGCAATGCCGTCATGCGCCGGCTTGGGCATAGTCGGGATACTCAGGCTTGAACATCCGGGAACGGATGTAGCCCGGCAAATCGTCGGGGCGCGGCAGCGAATTTAATTTCTCCGCAAAGACCTCCTCGGCCACGGCCACGGCGATGGCGTGAGACACTTCATGGATGCGGCTCAACGATGGATAGATCCGGCCCTCGGCAAGTTCCTCCGGGCGGATGAGCGAGGCCAGGGTGCGCGCCGCCTTGATGAACATGACATCCGTCACGCGGCGCGCGCCGGTGCAAACGATGCCGAGGCCCACGCCGGGGAAAATGTAGGCGTTATTGCCTTGGCCGGGAATGATCGTTTGGCCATTGATCGTGACGGGCGCAAACGGGCTGCCGCTCGCGAACACGGCGCGGCCCTGAGTGAGCGTGTAGGCTTCTTCGGCGGTGCATTCGGCCTTGGACGTGGGATTGGACAGGGCAAAGATAACGGGGCGCTGGTTGAATTCGCCCATGGCGGTGATGATTTCCGAGGTGAAACTGCGGGCCTGACCGGAAACACCGATGAGCATGGTGGGCTTGAGCGTTTTGACGGCCGACAACAGGTCCGCGCACGGCGCGTGGTCGTGGGCAAAGTGCAATTTATGTTCCGTGAGCCCCTCGCGGCTTTTGACGATAAGCCCCTTGGAGTCCACGAACCAGCAGCGCTGGCGCGCCTCGGCGGCGGGCATGCCTTCCTCAACGAGGTAGGCGACAATGTTTTCGGCGATGCCGATGCCGGCTTCGCCCGCGCCCAGAAACAGCACGCGCTGGTCCGCCATCTTCTGGCCCGTGAGGTGGAGCGCGGATAAGACGCCGGCGAGCGCCACGGAGCCGGTGCCCTGGATATCGTCATTGAAGGTGCAGGCGCATTCGCGATAGCGTTTCAACAGGCGGAAAGCGTTGCTATTGCCAAAATCCTCGAACTGCACGAGCACGCCGGGGAAATTCTTTTCAACGGCGGCCATGAACTCCTCGATCAGCAGATCGTAAGCCTCGCCGCGAAGGCGTTTCTGGCGCAGGCCGGTGTAGAGCGGATCGGCCAGCAGCGTTTCGTTGTCGGTGCCGACATCAATCGTGATGGGCAGGCATTGCGTGGGATGAATGCCGGCGCAGGCGGTGTAGAGCGAGAGTTTGCCGATGGGAATGCCCATGCCCGACGCGCCGAGATCGCCGAGGCCCAGAATGCGCTCGCCATCCGTGACGACAATGACCTTCACCTCGCGCGTGGGCCAGTTGAGGAGAATTTTCTCCATCTGGCCGCGGTCCTCGCTGGAAATATAGAATCCGCGGGTGCGCCGGAAGATCACGCCGAACTCCTGGCAGGCCTTCCCCACCGTGGGGGTGTAAATGATGGGCATCATCTCCTCCAGATGATCCATCAGCACGCGATAGAACAGCGTCTCATTGCGATCCTGCAAACCGGCCATCTGGATGTAGCGCTCCAGATCATTGGCCTTGCGGCGGAAATTGACCATCACGCGCCCCACCTGCTCGGCCATGGTCTGGACATGCGGCGGGAGCAGGCCGCGCAACCCCAGGGCGTCGCGCTCAGACGCGGTAAAGGCGGTGCCTTTGTTGAAGATGGGATTGTGCAGCCAGTCCACGCCCTTGGCGGGCAAGGCATGGCTACCACAGACGGAGGATTTATGCTTGTTGTTCATATCGTTAAAATTCAAATCAAGGTCCGCCCCGCTGGATTTATCCAGCTAACATTATTTCGGACTTAAATAAGAGATACACAAAGGCTGCCCCTTGATCTGAACTTAATTTGGCAAAACCAATTTGTTTATTGCCACGCCGAAACCGAGGTTCACCGCCCTGCAAGGCGCTGGATTTCCATCCCGGATTAAAAATCGGTGTTTCATCCGTGTTTCATCTGTGGCTAAACTGTCCGCGTGAAAATTCTCGGCATCATCCCCGCGCGCTTCAGTTCGATGCGGTTTCCGGGCAAGCCGCTCGCGCTCATCGCGGGCAAGCCGCTTATCCAGCACGTAGTCGAGCAATGCCAGCGGGCGGGGGCTTTGAGCGAGGTCATCGTGGCCACGGACGACACGCGCATTTGGGAAGTGGCGCAGAACTTCTGCCGCGTGGAAATGACGCGCCCGGAACATCCCAGCGGCAGCGACCGCATTGCGGAAGTCGCCGAGCGCTGCGGCGGCGATGCCGTGGTGAACATCCAGGGCGATGAACCGCTGATTGACCCGGCGGTGATTGACGCGGTGGCCAAGGCGCTGGCGCACAATGAAATGTCCACCGCCGCCACGCCCATCCAGCATCTGGAGGAGCTCGAAAACCCGAACGTCGTAAAAGTCGTTGTCAATGCCGCCGGTCGCGCGTTATATTTTTCACGACGCACGATTCCGTATGTGCGCGAGGCCGCCAGCCGTCCGGTGCAGGAGCAGCTGGCGGCGTTTCCTTTTTTGAAGCATCTGGGCATTTACGGCTACCGGCGCGAGACGCTGCTGCGGCTGGTGCGGTTCCCGGTGTCGCCGCTGGAAAGCGCGGAGAAGCTGGAACAGCTGCGCGCGCTGGAAAACGGCATTCAGATTGGCGTTGTGACCGTAGCTTACGACAGCGTCGGCGTGGACGTGCCGGAAGATGTGAAGCGCGTGGAAGCAATCCTGAAAAAACTTTAAGCGCAGGTGGACTCAGATTGGCCAGGTAAAAACCTGACGGTACAAGCCATTAAAAAACCTGCGTTTCATCCGGCTGAATCGGTGGCCTGAAAAAATAATTTTAAATGAAATTCATATTTGTAACTGGCGGCGTGGTGAGTTCGCTCGGCAAAGGTCTGACGGCAGCCGCGCTCGGCACACTGCTCGAAAATCGCGGCCTCAAGGTGGCGCTGCAGAAGTTTGACCCGTATCTCAATGTGGATCCGGGCACGATGTCGCCGTATCAGCACGGCGAGGTGTATGTGCTGGACGACGGCGCCGAGACCGACCTGGACCTCGGCCATTACGAGCGTTTCACCAATGTCAAACTCACGCGCCTGAACAACCTGACGAGCGGTCAGGTTTACCAGACCGTGCTCAACAACGAGCGCGCGGGAACGTATCTCGGCAAGACCGTGCAGGTGATACCGCACGTCACCGACGAGATCAAAAGCCGCATTCACCTGCTCGCGGAAAAATCCAAGGCCGATGTCATCATCACGGAAATCGGCGGCACGACCGGCGACATTGAAGGGTTGCCGTTTCTGGAAGCCATCCGCGAGTTTGTACTGGAAGTCGGGTACAACAACGCCATTTTCATTCACGTCACCTACGTGCCGTTCATCAAGGCCGCCGGGGAATTGAAGACCAAGCCCACGCAGCAGTCCGTCGCCAAGCTGCGCGAAATCGGCATCGCGCCGCACATCATCGCGTGTCGCTGCGAAAAGCCGCTGGACAAGGAATTACGCCAGAAAATCTCAATGTTCTGCAACGTGCCCGTCGAGGCCGTCATCGAAGCCAAGGACGTGGACCATTCCATCTATGAAATGCCGCTGATGCTGCAACGCGAGCGCATGGACGAGCTCGTCTGCCGCCTGCTGCATCTCACCACACCCGCGCCGAACATGGCTCACTGGCAGGAAATTATCCGCAAGCTCATCGCCCCCCAACACCGCGTCCGCATCGGCGTCGTCGGCAAATACATTGGCCTGCAGGACGCCTATAAATCGGTCTATGAGGCAACCATCCACGGCGGCATCGGCAATGATTGCGGCGTGGAAATCGTGCAGGTGGACGCGGAGGAGATTGAAAAGTTCGGCGCCGAAAAAATGTTAAAGGGCATCGGCGGCATTTTGGTGCCCGGCGGGTTCGGCGAACGCGGGATTGAGGGGAAAATTCTCGCGGCAAAATACGCGCGGGAGAATAAAATCCCCTATCTCGGGCTCTGCCTCGGCATGCAGATTGCGACGATTGAGTATGCCCGCAGCATTCTGAAGTTGGACAAGGCGCATTCGACCGAGTTCGATGAAAACACACCGCATCCGGTCATTGCGCTGCTGGATGCCCAGAAAAAGGTGACCAAGAAAGGCGGCACGATGCGGCTTGGCGCCCAGCCCTGCCAGCTGACCGTCGGCTCGAAAGCCGGGCAGCTGTACGGTTCATTTGTCATTCACGAACGGCATCGCCATCGCTACGAGTTCAACAATGCCTACCGCGAAAAATTTGAGAAGGCCGGTTTTATATTCAGCGGTCTCTCGCCCGACGGAAAACTCGTTGAGGTAATCGAACTGAAAGACCATCCGTTTTATATTGCGAGCCAGTTTCATCCGGAATTTTTGAGCAAGCCGCACCAGCCGCATCCGCTGTTCAAGGGCTTTATTGCCGCCGCGCACGAGCACATTCATCACAAGCCGCTGTGACGGCAGGTTGAAGGCAGAATGAAGACGGCAGAAACTTCGGGCTACGCAGCGGCGCTCGAATTTCTTTACGGCCTGCAGCTGTTTGGCGCGAACTTCGGGCTGGAGAACACGCGCCGTCTCGCCGCCCTTGCCGGCAATCCGGAAGCCAACCTCCGGTTCATTCATGTTGCCGGCACCAACGGCAAAGGCTCCACCTGCGCCATGCTGGAAAGCATATATCGGGCAGCCGGCTTGCGCGTCGGGCTGTTCACCTCGCCGCACCTCGTTTCCTTTCGCGAACGGATTCAAGTCAACCGCCAGCTGATTCCCGAAAACGAAGTCGTCCGCCTGGTGGCGGAACTGCGCGCGGGTTTGGAGCGCCAAACCCACCCCACCGGCGGCCACACGATCCAACCCACGCTGTTTGAATTTGCCACGGTGATGGCGCTGAAATTTTTTGCGGCACAACACTGTGAGCTGGTGATTTGGGAGACCGGCCTCGGCGGCCGGCTCGACGCGACGAACATCGTCACACCGCTGGCCAGCGTGATCACGAACATCGGCCTGGACCACCAGCAATGGCTCGGCGAGACGCTGGCAAGCATCGCGGCGGAAAAGGCGGGCATCATCAAACCCGGCGTGCCGGTGGTCACCGCGACAGAGGCACCGGAGGCCCTGGCCGTTCTCAAGCGAATGGCACAGGAGCAGAATGCGCCGCTCACCGAGGTCACGGCCCACACGGTTGAGTCACGACTGGGGGAGTCGCTCGCCCCGCCGCTGCTGGGCGAACACCAAAGACAAAACGCGGCACTGGCCGTGGCGACCGTGGAAGTTTTACAAAAGAACATTCCGGTACCGGCGGAAAGCCTCCACGCTGGACTGGCCACGCTGGACTGGCCGGGGCGGCTGCAATTGGTCAGGCGGCCGGGCGGACAACAAATATTACTGGATGGCGCGCACAATGCCGACGGCGCTCACGCCCTGCGATCGGCATTGGAACGCCATTTTACCGCCATCCGGCCCGTATTCATTTTGGGCGCACTGGCGGATAAGAATTGGCCGGATATCTGTCGTCTGCTGGCGCCGCTGGCAGACACGATTTTAACCGTGCCAGTCGCCAGCAAACGCACAGCCGACGCCGCCGCGCTGGCCCAAGCCTTTCGCAACGCCAATCCCGGAGCTGCAGTTCAATCGCGCGAAAGCTTTGCCGCGGCATTGAACGCCAGCCAGGAAGCGCCTTTTATCGTGATCACCGGTTCGCTGTATCTCATCGGCGAGGCGCTGGAACACCTCGGGCTGGCGCCGGGCCACGCGGCGGAGCGCGGCTTGAATGAGTGGTCCGCCGCCGCGGTTACGGATAAGAATGCGGCACAGTGAGTTAAAGCGCGGCTTATTCCTGTCCCGATGCGTTGAAGCTGCGTTGACGCTGGAGCAAATCATAATTATTATGCCAGTTCACTATGGAATATGCTGACACCCTGCCGAAGCAACGCGGCTTTGGCCAAACGACCCGACCCGACGCCTGGTGGATACAACCCCTGGTGGTCTTTCTCGGTTTCTCCGCCTTCATCCTTTATTCGACCTGGGCGGCGTTTCAGGGCGTGAACGACCTGCAGGCCACCGCCAAAACCGGCCATGCCGTTTGCAGCTACTGGTTTGGCGGTCTGCATGGTGAAAATGGCGGCGCCAATTACCTTTCGCCGTTTTATTCGCCGGAATTCTGGGGCACCTCCCCGCACGCCCTCGGCAAGCTGCCGGCCTGGTTCCCGGCGTGGGCCCCCTTCTCACCGGCTTTTCTGATTTTGTGGATTCCGGCGGGCTTCCGCTTCACCTGCTATTATTACCGCGGCGCCTATTACAAGGCCTTTTGGGCCGATCCGATCAATTGTGCCGTGGGCGAGCCACGCAAAACTTTTCTCGGCGAACGCTCGTTCCCGCTCATCATTCAAAACATCCACCGCTACTTTTTTTATCTCGCGGTGCTATTCATCATCCTGCTCTCGTATGACGCGTGGCTGGGAATGTGGTTCACCGACCTGGCCGGCAAGGAGCATTTCGGCGTCGGCGTGGGCACGCTGGTGCTGACTTTGAACGCGGTTTTCCTGGCGATGTACACCTTTGGCTGTCACTCGCTGCGGCATTTGATCGGCGGGTTTCTGGATTCCAAATCCAAGTCGCCGTCCTGCGCCAAAAGCTACAACTGCGTGAGCTGCCTGAATCGCAAGCACATGATGTGGGCGTGGATCAGCTTGTTCTGGGTCGGCTTCACGGATGTCTATGTGCGCCTCTGCGCAACGGGACACATCAGTGATTTCGTCTTCTTCAAATTCTAACCCTCGAACCAAATTTTATTGTGGCTACCAATTACGAAACTCACGAATACGACGTGCTGGTCATCGGCGCGGGCGGCGCGGGTCTGCGCGCGGCGATTGAAGCATCCGCGGCCGGCGTCAAAGTCGGTTTGATTTGCAAATCCCTGCTCGGCAAGGCGCACACGGTCATGGCCGAAGGCGGCATGGCGGCGGCGATGGGCAATGTGGATGACCGGGACAGCTGGAAAGTTCACTTTGCCGACACCATGCGCGGCGGCCAATACGTCAACAACTGGCGCATGGCCGAACTGCATGCGAAGGAAGCGCCGGCGCGGGTTCACGAACTCGAAGCGTGGGGCGCGGTGTTCGACCGGACCAAGGAAGGAAAAATTTCACAGCGGAATTTCGGCGGCCACCGGTATCCGCGCTTGGCGCACGTGGGCGACCGCACGGGCCTGGAACTGATTCGCACACTGCAGGATCACGGCATTCATCAAGGCATCACGGTGCACATGGAATACACCGTGGTTTCCCTGCTCAAGGATGCCGGCCGCGTAGTCGGCGCCTTTGGTTACGACCGCGAGCGGGGACGTTTCCGGGTCTTCAAAGCCAAAGCCGTGGTGGTTTGCACCGGCGGCTTGGGTCGGGCGTATCGCGTTACCAGCAATTCCTGGGAAGGCACCGGCGACGGCGTTTCTCTGGCGTATCATGCGGGCGCGGAACTGCTCGACATGGAGTTCATTCAGTTTCATCCGACCGGCATGATCTGGCCGCCCAGCGTGATGGGCATTCTGGTGACCGAGAGCGTGCGCGGTGAAGGCGGCGTGTTGCGCAACAAAGACGGCAAGCGCTTCATGTATGACGACATCCCGGATAATTACAAATCGCAGACCTCAACGGATCCGGAAGAAGGCTGGCGCTATACGCAGAACGACAAGAACGCCAAGCGCCCCCCGGAATTGTTGACCCGCGACCACGTTGCCCGCTGCATTAATCGCGAAGTGAAGGCCGGACGCGGCAGCCCGCACGGCGGCGTGTTTCTCGACATCTCGTGGATTAAGGAAAAACTCCCCAATGCCGCCGAGCACATCAAACGGAAGCTGCCGTCCATGTATCACCAGTTCATGCAGCTGGCGAACCTCGACATCACCAAGGAGCCGATGGAAGTGGGGCCAACCACGCACTATGCGATGGGCGGCATCCGCGTGAACGGCGAAACGCAGGCGACGAATGTACCCGGCCTCTTCGCCGCGGGCGAATGCGCTGCGGGTTTGCACGGCGCCAACCGTCTCGGTGGGAATTCCCTCTCCGATTTGATTGTTTTCGGCAAACGCGCCGGGGAATACGCCGCCCAATTCGCCAAGGAAAATGCCGCAGGCCCCATTAACGACGCCCAGGTGGAGGCGGCTTACAAGGAAGCCGTCGAACCGTTTGAACGGGCGGGCGGCGGAGCGAGTGAAGGCCCTTATCAAGTGCAATACGATTTGCAGAATATGATGCAGAAAAATGTCGGCATCGTACGCCTCCAAAACGAAATGGATCAGGCACTGGACGAAATTCAAAAGCTCAAGACGCGCGCGGCGAAGGTCGCGGTGCAGGGCCATCTCGAATACAACCCCGGCTGGCACACCGCGATTGACCTGAAGCATCTCCTCACGGTCTCCGAGGCCATCACGCTGTGCTCGATTGACCGCAAGGAAAGCCGCGGCGGACACTTCCGCGAGGATTTCCCGGACAAGGATCCCGAAGCGCAGAAATACAATTCCGTTGTCAGCAAAGCGGCGGACGGCTCCATGAAATTGCGGCGCGAAGCGATCCCGACAATGCGGGGAGATTTGAAACAAGTCATCGAGGAAATGAAATGAACAAGACTGTTACTTTTCGCATCTGGCGCGGCGACGCGACCGGCGGCAAGTTCGTGGATTACACCACGGAGATCACCGAGGGTTTGGTGGTGCTTGATGTCATCCACAAAATTCAGGCGACGCAGGCGAACGACATGGCATGCCGCTGGAATTGCAAGGCTGGCAAGTGCGGCTCCTGCTCGGCGGAAGTCAACGGCATGCCCAAGCTCATGTGCATGACGCGCATGGACACGCTGAACACGGACAAGCCCATCACCATTGAGCCGATGCGCGCCTTCCCGAGCATCCGCGATCTGGTGACGGATGTTTCCTGGAACTTCCGCGTCAAAACGAACATCAAGAAATTCAATCCGCGCAAGCCCGATGCCGAAGACGGCACCTGGCGCATGATGCAGGAAGACGTGGATCGCGTGCAGGAATTTCGCAAATGTATTGAATGCTTTCTGTGTCAGGATGTTTGCCACGTTTTGCGCGACCATCACAAGCACGACGAATTCATCGGCCCGCGCTTCCTGGTTTACACCGCCGCGCTGGAGATGCACCCGCTCGACACGGAGGACCGTTTGGCGGAATTGAAGCAGTCCCAAGGCATCGGCTTCTGCAACATCACGAAGTGCTGCACGAAAGTCTGTCCGGAACACATCACCATCACCGACAACGCCATCATCCCGCTGAAGGAACGGGTGGTGGACGAATATTACGACCCGCTCGGCTGGCTCTGGAAAAAAATCCGCCCGCAAGGCTGAATCCCCTGATGTCAAAAACCCCCACGGCAAACGCCGTGGGGGTTTTTATTTGGCAAAGGGGCAGCCTACGATGCGTTGGATTGAATCAATTCACCCGGCTGGTCGACCCCTGTCGACCAGCCGCTTAAACCTGTTCGGTTATTTTGCAACCTGAGCCGCCACGGCGGCGGCCTTCGCGTTGGCCGCATCCTCTGAGATCTTGTTGCCCCAACCAATAATGCAGGTCGAACCCACCAGACACATCAGCATCACTACGACCAGCGATTTGGTCACTGCTTTCGCCCCACGCCATTCCTTAAAAAAGATTCCCCACAGCGTGCTGAAAATGATGATGCTCGCCATGTGCAGCGTCCAACTGGAAAACTTGTAATTGCCCATCTGGCTTTCGCCCATTTGGTAAAAAAAGAACTGAAAGTACCAAAAGGTTCCAGCCAGCGCGCAGAAGAGCCAGTTCCCCAGCACGGGGATTTTCAGGTCTGAAGGCGCCGCGGCAACCGCACCGGTTTGCGCCGGGGCGTGTTCGCTGCTGCCGAGGCCGCCGTGATGGGCGTGCTCTGCTTTGACGTGCGAGGCGAGGTACTGGTAGCCGGTGCGATTTTTGATGTTCAAAATCACGCACCAGATGAAATTCGTGGTCAAACCGCCCAGCAAAATCACCAGAATGACCGGCAGGCCCACCCACAACGGTCCGGTGCCATGGCTGGCGGAGATTTTGGTAATGGGATCGCCGAATTGAAAACCATAGGAGAAACAGGAACTCATCACGCCGGAGAACGTCGCAATGGCCAAGCCTTTCCACAGGTTGAATTCGGCGATGGCTGAAGATTTGCCATCATTGCCCATATCTTTTTCTTTGCGCACGCCGGCAATGCCGCCGATCGCAATACCGACCAAACAGACAATGACACCCAGAAAACAAATGTTCCCGCCATGGGTTTGGAGCAGTTTGGCGCCAAACTCCCCTTTCACCAGCGGCGGCACCAGCGTCCCGAACGCCGCACAATACCCCAAAGCCACCGCCATCCCCAGCGACATGCCCAGATAACGCATGGTCAACCCGAACGTCAACCCGCCCATACCCCACAACGCGCCCATCAGATAGGTCATCCAAAAAGTGTACGAGGAGGTTTCGTGCAGCACCGCGAGGAGATCTTTGGACAAGGTCAGCGCACCGATCCAGGGACAGATGAGCCAGCTGAACATCCCGCCGGCCAGCCAGAAGGTTTCCCACGACCACTTGCGAACGCCTTTGTAAGGGACGTAAAACGTGCCGGAGGCCAGGCCGCCCAGCCAGTGATAGACGACACCCAGGAGAGGATTTGGTTGCATTATATTGTTAGGTTACTTGGTTATTGGTTATTGGTTAATTGCGTTTGCTGAGCACATTTTTCTCATAATTCTTCACTTCGGCAAGCCACGCGTCGCCGACCGGCACCCCCTGCCGGAGACAATAAAAGTCCCAAACGGCGCCAAACGGCAGCGTCTTAGCTTCCTCCATCAACGCGAGGCGCGAGGTGTAATCACCGTCGCGTTCGAGCTGCTTGTAATGCGCGTACGGTTCGAGCATCGCGAGACAGAGGGCCCGAATCATGTTGCGGGTCCCGATGGCCCACGCGGCGATACGATTAATGCTGGCGTCGAAGAAATCCAGACCAATGTGTGTGCGGCCCAGATAATCGCCTCGCACCAGTTCCTGCGCAATGGCATTTAATTCGTCGGACAGCGTCACGACGTGATCGCTGTCCCAGCGCACTCCACGACTGACGTGCAACAAAATTTCCGGCACAAAGCACAGCACGGAGGAAACCTTGTCCGCCATGTTTTCCGTGGGGTGATAATGACCAGCGTCGAGGCAGACGAGCTTTTGATGTTTCACCGCGTAACCGAGATAAAATTCGTGCATGCCCACGGTGTAACTTTCCGCGCCGATGCCGAAGAGTTTGCCCTCGACCGCATCCAGATTGTGTTTCGGATTGAGCTTCTGTTTGAAAATAGCGTCGAGCGATGCTTCCAGACGTTCGCGGGGGCCGCGCCGATCCGCCGGCGAATCCTTCATGCCGTCAGGAATCCACACGTTGGTGACGGTCGTCGAACCGAGGGCTTTTCCCATCGCCGCCCCGATTTTGCGGCTTGCCTGACAATGCTCGATCCAAAACTCGCGAATCCCCCGGTCGTGATGCGACAGCGTAAAACCGCTGGCCGACTTGGGGTGTGAAAAGCAAGTGGGGTTAAAATCCAAGCCAATGCCCAGCGCCTTGGCCCAATCAATCCAGTTCTTGAAATGCTTCGGCTCAATTTCGTTACGCTCCACTTTCCGGCCGCCGAACTCGCCGTAGAACGCATGGAGATTGAAACGGTGGGTGCCGGGAATCAATGACAACGCCTTGGCCGCGTCGGCGCGGAGTTCGTCCGGCGTGCGGGCTTTGCCGGGATAATTGCCGGTGGACACAATGCCCCCGGTGAGCGCGCCGCCGAAATTTTCAAAGCCGCCCACGTCGTCGCCCTGCCAGCAGTGCAACGACACCGGCACTTGCGCCAGCTGCTTGAGAACTTTTTCGGTGTTAACGCCCAGCGCGGCGTAGCGTTCGCGGGCGAGCTGGTAGGCGGCTTCAATATTGGCTGGTTTGGTCATAAAACAAATAGGGGTCGAGAAAGTGCGCTGTTTATGTTGTGTGATTCAAGAATAATTTAAAGGAGCCGGCACGCCAAGTCCTTGACGATGACGCCAATTGTTAGCACTATCCAGCCAGCCTAAAACCGGCGGTCAAAAGCCCCATTCGCTATGCCGCATCCGACCCTGAAAAGAAAAGACTGGTTTCACCCCGATGGATTCCCCATCGCGGTGGAGCGGCGCGATCCCCAAGAGCCATTCGGGTTGCATGCGCACGAGTTCGCGGAAATCGGCATCATCACCGCCGGGCGCGGCGTCCATGTGACGGGCAAGGAATCGTATCCGCTCAATGCCGGCGACACCTTTGTGATTGGCGGCTCACGCCAGCACGATTATCACAGCATGGAAAACCTGTGTCTGGTGAACATTCTTTACCAACCCGAAAAACTGAATCTGCGGACCTACGATCTCCGCACCCTGCCCGGGTATCACGCGCTCTTCACGCTGGAGCCCGCCTGGCGGCGACGGCATCAGTTCAACGGGCGGCTGCGCCTGACACCGGCGGAAGTGAGCGTGGTGATGGCATTCGTGGACAAGCTGGATGAAGAATTGCACACACGCGCGAGCGGGTTCAAATTCATGGCCACGGCATCGTTCATGCAGATTATCGGCTACTTATCACGCTGTTATGCCAGAGCCAAAAACCCGGATTCACGCGCCCTGTTGCGCATCGGCGAGGCGATCAGCCATTTGGAAATCAACTTTCAGGAGCCCATTGACCTCGACCGCCTGGCGCAAATTGCCCATATGTCGAAGCGGAATTTCATGCGCAGCTTCCAGGCCGCCATGGGCGATTCGCCGATCGCCCACCTGGTCCAGCTGCGCGTCAACCGCGGCGCCTCCCTGCTGCGGCGCACGGAGCACACCGTGACCGAGATTGCGTTTCAGGTCGGCTTCACCGACAGCAACTACTTTGCACGCCAGTTCCGCAAACTCCTTGGGTTAACGCCCAGTCAATACCGGAAGCAGCACGCTCGCCTGGGGTAGCAGTCCCGCAAATCCATTTTGGCATGGCGTCCTGGGAACGCCTCCTGTTTAATCTTCTGATGTCGTTCTCACAATCCGCTGCCGAAATTCCGTCCGTCCCGCCCGGCGTCAAACTTACCACGCTCGACAACGGCCTGACCATTATCGTGCGCGAGGATCACAATGCGCCGGTGGTGTCCGCCCAGGCGTGGTGTGCCGCCGGCAGTATCCATGAAGACCGCTGGCTCGGCGCGGGGCTCTCGCATGTCCTTGAGCACATGCTGTTCAAAGGCACAACGACGCGCCCCGGCAGCCGCATTGATCAGGAAGTCCAGGAAGCCGGCGGTTACATGAACGCCTACACCAGTTTTGACCGCACGGTCTACCACATTGACGTCCCCAACACCGGGGCCGTGAAGGCGATTGATATTTTATGCGACATCATGCAGCACGCAACCCTGCCGCCCGACGAGCTGGCGAAGGAGATGGATGTCATCCGCCGCGAAATGGACATGTGCCACGACGATCCGGGTCGGCGCGCGAGCCGCAGACTGTTTGAAACGGCGTACACCAAAAGTCCCTATCGCTTCACGATCATCGGCTACCCGGACATTTTTAACGAAGTTAAGCCGGACGACATCCGCAATTACTACACGGAAAAATACGCCCCGAACAATGTCTTCTATGTCGTCGCCGGCGACGTGAAAAACGAGGAGGTGGTCGCACAAATCAAAACGGCCTACGCCAAAAGCAAAACGAAGGCGATGCCGCCGATGGTTTTGCCGCTCGAACCAAGGCAGACCGCGGCACGCGAGATCATCGAGGAATCGCCGGTCGAGCTCGGCCATGTGCATTTCGCCTGGCATATCCCTGAATTGCGCCATGCCGACGTGCCCGTGCTGGATGTTCTGGCCGTCCTGCTCGGCAGCGGGCGCAGCTCGCGCCTGTTTCAGCAGGTTCGTGAGCGTCAGGGGGTGGTGCATCACGTGGATGCGTGGACTTACAGCCCCGGCCTGCCGGGCCTGTTCGGCGTCAGCGCCGTCGTGGACGGGGACCAGTTTGAAGCTGCGAACAAAGCCATTCTCGCTGAGATTGAAAAAATCAAATCACTTTCCGTCTCCGCCGACGAATTGAACAAGGCCATCAAGCAGTTCATCTCCGCCGCGCTGTCCGCGCGCAAGACGATGGAGGGCCAGGCCCAAAATCTTGGCGGCAACTGGCTCGCCGCGAACGACCTGAATTTTTCCGAGCGCTATCTCGCCGCGGTCAAACATGTGACACCGGCCGAAGTCCAGCGGGTTGCGCGCCAGTATCTCACCCCGGAAAACCGCACGCTTTACGCGCTGCTGCCGGAAGGGGCCACGCCGACAGCGACGGCAACGGTTGAGACCAACGCCGACAACGCCATTCAGAAATTCGTTTTGCCGAATGGACTGACCTTGTTGCTGAAGGAAGATCATCGGCTGCCGTTCGTGGAATTCCGCGCCGTATTCAAGGGCGGCGTGCTCGCTGAAACCGCCGCGAATAATGGCACAACCATGCTGCTGGCGAAGATGCTGATCAAGGGCACTCAAAAGCGCAGCGCGGAGCAAATCGCAACGGAGATCGAATCGGTTGGCGGCAGCATTGACAGCTACGGCGGCAACAATAGTTTCGGGATCAATGCGGAAGTGTTGAGCGAAGATTTTGCCACCGGCTTGGATTTGCTTGCAGACGTCATCTTGAATCCCGTTTTTCCCACCGATGAATTAGAGCGTGAAAAAGAAGTCCAGATCGCCGGCATCCGCTCGCACAAGGACGAATTGCTCAAGAGTGCGAGCCTGGCAATGCGGCACGCTCTTTTTGGCGCCACGGGCTATGGCCTTGACTCGCTCGGCACGGAAGAATCCGCCGGGACCGTTTCCGTTGCCGGAATCAAATCATTCCACCAAAAACTTACGGTGCCGAATAACTGCGTAATGGCGATTTTTGGCGACGTCCAAGCGGATACAGTCAAAGCCGCCGTGGAAAAAGCCTTCGCCGGATGGGAAAAATCGGCAGGCATATCACTGAGCTCACAATCTCCTGCCCTGACGTCTTTGAAACGGGTCGAAGAAACGCGTGATAAGAAGCAGGCTGTCCTCGTCATCGGGTTTCCCGGCACGACGATTTTAAGCGATGACAAATACGCGCTCGACTTGCTGCAAGAGTGTTGCAGCGACCTGGGCTCGCGCTTGTTTTTACGCATCCGGGAGCAACTCGGTCTGGCCTACTACGTCGGCGCGCAAAATTTTGCCGGCCTCGTACCGGGCTATTTTGCATTTTACACCGGAACGGAACCCGCCAAAGCCGCGCAGGTTGAAACGGAATTATTGAAGGAGGCCGAACTGTTGCGGACGGAAGGTTTGACCGCCGAGGAATTGAAACGCGCTAAGGCAAAAATCATCGGCCAGAAAAAGATCGCCCGGGCCGACCTTGGCAACCTCGCCTCCACGAGCGCGCTCGACGAGCTTTACAACCTCGGCTGGCAGCGCGCCCAAATGGATGACGCCAAATACGAGGCCGTGACGCGGGAACAAATCCAGGCGGCAGCACAAAAATATCTCAACCCGGATACGCTGGTGATTTCCGTCGTGAAGCCGTAACGCATTGAATTGTTTGCTCGCCCGGAGCTTCGCGTAATCCCGCAGCGGAGTTGTTGCGCAGACGACCTGTGCGGCAACCTTGAACAAGGCCGACAGGCAAAGATTCATCGTATTGGAGTTTGGCCGTTGCTGCGCCCGGGGACGGGCACGCTCCCCACGAGCCAAACACTCCAGCCGCCGCCGGTCGTTTGCGGAGTTCGGGCTTCATTCTTTTGGGCACATGACCCACGGCGGATGGCGTGGGGTTTTCCCTCGCAGCTCCGCAATATTACTCCGGAAAACAAAAACGGCGTCCGACTTTCGTCGGACGCCGTGCATAATTGGTTTTTAGCTTAAGCCAGCAGCGGATTTTCCGATTCAGTCATTTCGACTTCTGTCGGCTCCGGCTCTTCCGGCAATTCCACAAGCGGTTTGAGCGTAATCTTGCGGTGCATATCAAAGCCGGAACCGGCCGGGATGATGTGACCCATGATGACGTTTTCCTTGAAGCCGCGCAGGCTGTCAATCTTGGAACGTGTCGCGGCCTCGGTGAGGACACGGGTGGTGTCCTGGAAGGACGCCGCGCTCAGGAAGCTGTCGGTTTCGAGCGACGCCTTGGTGATGCCGAGCAGCACGGGCACGGCTTCCGCCGGCTTGCCACCCTTTTTCTCCACGGCAGCGTTCTCCGCCTCGAATTCCAGTTTGTCCACCTGTTCGCCCCAGAGGAATTGCGTGTCGCCGGTTTCGGTGACGCGAATCTTACGGAGCATCTGGCGGACAATGATCTCGATATGCTTGTCGTTAATCGTCACGCCTTGGAGACGATAAACTTCCTGCACTTCGCTGACCAAATGTTCCTGCAATTCCTGCGGTCCGCAGACGTCGAGAATCTCGTGCGGATCCATCGGTCCTTCGGTGAGCTGCTGGCCCTTCTTGACCATGTCGCCCTTGAAGACGATGACGTGCTTGCCGATCGGAATGAGATGTTCCTCCTCCAGGCCGGTGACCGCATCCTTGATGAGAACGCAGCGCTTACCACGCACGCTCGGACCGAAGTCCGCGATGCCGTCAATCTTGGAGATTTCCGACGCGTCTTTCGGGCGGCGGGCTTCAAACAGTTCCGCCACGCGCGGCAGACCGCCGGTGATGTCGCGGGTCTTGGCCTGTTTGCGCGGGGTCTTGGCGATGAGCGTGCCGGGGACAATCTTGTCGTTCTCGTTGACGACGACGTGCGCGCCCGACGGAATCGGGTAATTCGCCACGACTTCGCCCCGCTCATCGGACATGATGATCTGCGGATGCAAATCTTCCTTGTGGTCAATGATGACCATGGATTCTTCGCCGGTGGCTTCGTCCACTTCCTGCTTCATGGTGACACCTTCGATGATGTCGTGGAACTTCACCTTACCGGCCTTTTCGGAGAGAATCGGAACGTTATGCGGATCCCATTGAACGAACGTGTCGTTCTTCTTGACGCGCGCCCCGTCCTTCACGGAAATGACCGCGCCGATGACGATGGTATGGTTTTCCAATTCACGGCCTTCGGGGCTGAGAATCTGGATGGAACCGTTCTTGTTCAGGACGATGCTGTTGCCGTCCTCGAGTTCGACCGAACGCAGGTCCGTGTATTTGATGATACCGTCGTTCTTGGCCTTGATTTGCGGCTGCTTGAACACGCCCGCCGCCACACCACCGGTATGGAACGTACGCATGGTCAGCTGGGTGCCGGGTTCGCCAATGGACTGCGCGGCGATGATGCCGACGGCTTCGCCGAGTTTCACGAGCGCGCCGGTGGCAAGGTTGCGGCCGTAGCAGCGCCGGCAGATGCCGTGCTTGCTTTCGCACGTCAACACCGAGCGAATGCGGACGCGATCAATGCCCGCGACGTCAATCGCCTTGGCCTTGGTCTCATCCACCTCTTCGTTGGAGCGGATCAGGAATTCCTTCGGGCTAACCGGGTTCACGATGTCGTCGCAGGCGAAACGACCGACCAAGCGGTCGGAAATTTTCACCACTTCGTCTTCACCTTCGAACACTGCAGAAACCCAGATGCCGTTGGTGGTGCCGCAATCGGTTTCCTGGATAATCACGTCCTGTGACACATCCACCAATTTGCGGGTCATGTAACCGGAATCGGCCGTCTTAAGGGCCGTATCCGCGAGACCTTTACGCGCACCGTGCGTTGAGATGAAGTATTCCAAGACCGAGAGACCTTCGCGGAAGTTCGCCAAAATCGGTTTCTCGATGATTTCGCCGCTGGGCTTGGCCATCAGACCGCGCAAACCCGCCAACTGACGGATCTGCTGCTTGTTACCGCGCGCGCCGGAATCAACCATCAGGTAGACGGGGTTGTATTCCTTCTTGCCCTGATTGGCCTTCAACGTATCAAACATCACGCTGGAAATCTGGTCCGTGCAATGCGTCCATACGTCGACGATTTTGTTATAACGTTCGCCGGAGGTGATAACACCCTTGCGGTACTGCTTCTCAACTTCTTTGATCTGCCCGTGGGCGTTGCGAATCTGCTCGTCGCGTTCTTTCGGAACGATCATGTCGTCGATACCGATGGACACGCCGGACTTGGTCGCTTCGCGGAAGCCGATTTCCTTCAAATTGTCCAACATGACAACCGTCTTGTCATGGCCGGCAAATTTGTAACATTTCCAGATCAGATCACCGAGGTCGGATTTTTTGACCGGCTTGTTATGGAAGCCGAGTTCGGTTGGCCAGATCTCGCTGAACAACACGCGACCCACGGTGGTATCAATGATTTTCTTTTCGGCATTCCCGAACACGGTTTTCTTACCGAGATCCGGGTTGGCCAAACGGATGCGATCGTGTGTTTTCACACCGTCGTCGCTGTACGCGTAAATGACTTCTTCCTTGGTGCCGAACAACGGCAGGTCGCGCGTGTCAGCCGGAGCCGCTTTGCGCGGTTCGGCGGTGACGTAATAGCAACCCAGCGTAATGTCCTGCGTCGGCGTAATAATCGGCTTGCCAGAGGAGGGCGAGAAGATGTTGTTCGTGGCCATCATCAGCAGACGCGCTTCCAACTGCGCTTCCACCGACAACGGAACGTGAACGGCCATCTGGTCACCGTCGAAGTCCGCGTTGTAGGCGGTACAAACCAGCGGGTGAATACGAATCGCTTCGCCTTCGATCAGCATCGGCTCGAACGCCTGGACAGATAAACGGTGCAGGGTCGGCGCGCGGTTCAGCAACACCGGGTGCCCCTTGGTCACTTCTTCCAAAACGTCCCACACTTCCTTCGTCTGGCGCTCGATCATCTTCTTTGCGCTGCGGACGGTGTGCACATAGCCGAGCTCTTTCAAGCGGCGGATAATGAACGGCTCGAACAAAACGAGCGCCATCTTCTTGGGCAGACCGCACTGGTTCAACTTCAGTTCCGGCCCGATCACAATGACGGAGCGGCCTGAATAATCCACGCGTTTACCGAGCAAGTTCTGACGGAAACGTCCGCCCTTGCCCTTGAGCATGTCGCTCAGGGATTTCAAGGAGCGGTTGCCCGCGCCGGTGACAGGACGGCCATGGCGACCGTTATCAAACAACGCATCGACGGCTTCCTGCAACATGCGCTTTTCATTGCGGATGATGACTTCCGGCGTCTTGAGCTGGAGCAACGTGCGCAGACGGTTGTTCCGGTTAATGACGCGGCGGTAAAGGTCGTTCAAGTCAGACGTTGCAAAACGTCCGCCTTCGAGGGGCACGAGCGGGCGCAAGTCCGGCGGAATCACCGGCAGCACCGTGAGAATCATCCATTCCGGACGGCTCTTGGAGGATGCCAGACCCTGCAGCAGCTTGATGCGCTTGCCGAGTTTCTTGCGGATTTGCTTGCTCTTCGTTTCCGTCATCGCGATGGCGAGTTCATCCGCCTGTTTGGCGAGATCCACACGGCACAACGCTTCGCGCACGCCTTCGGCGCCCATCTTGGCGGTGAAGGCTTCGGCGCCGTACGTTTCGCGGGCTTCGCGAAGCTCGACTTCCGTGAGCAACTGATTCGCCTTGAGCGGCGTGGTGCCGGGATCAATGACGAGGTAATCTTCGTAATAAATCACGCGTTCCAAATGGCGCGCGGTCATGTCCAACGCCAGACCGATGCGCGAGGGCATGCACTTAAAAAACCAGATGTGCTGGACCGGCACGGCGAGTTCGATGTGGCCCATGCGTTCACGACGAACGCGGGACAGGGTCACTTCCACGCCGCAACGATCGCAGACGATGCCGCGGTGCTTGATGCGCTTATACTTGCCGCAGGAGCATTCCCAGTCCTTGACGGGACCGAAGATGCGTTCGCAGAAAAGGCCACCCTTTTCCGGCTTGAACGTGCGGTAGTTGATCGTTTCTGGATTCTTGACTTCGCCCTTGCTCCAGGAGCGGATGGCTTCGGGCGATGCGAGCGTGATCCCGACATAGTCAACCTGGTTGACTTTTTCGAGGCCGAGAATCTCGCGGGCATTTTCTTTGGAACTGGTCATACGATATTATTACAGCAAAGTTTCGTTTCAGGGTTCGGTGGACGTCAGCGCGGCAACGGCAGCCTGCTGCGCGTTGTCACCGTTGGCGTGTTCAATCGGGTTGGAGTAACCAACCTTCACGTCGAGACCGAGCGATTGCATTTCCTTGACGAGCACGTTGAAGGATTCCGGGATGCCGGCCTCCAGCGAGTTGTCGCCCTTGACGATGCTCTCGTAGATGCGCGTGCGGCCCTGAACGTCGTCGGATTTCACGGTCAGGAGTTCCTGCAACGTGTAAGCCGCGCCGTAGGCTTCCATCGCCCACACTTCCATTTCGCCGAAGCGCTGGCCGCCGTACTGCGCCTTGCCGCCCAGCGGTTGCTGGGTGACGAGCGAATACGGTCCCACCGCGCGGGCGTGAATCTTGTCCGCGACCAAATGGCCCAGCTTCATCATATAGATGTAGCCGACGACGATTTCCTGGTCGAACTGTTCGCCCGTGCGCCCGTCGATCAAATGCGTCTTGGCGTGTTCCGGCAGACCGGCCTGTTTGAGATAGCCGCGAATGTCCTTTTCCTTCATGCCATCGAACACCGGCGTGGCAAACTTCAAACCGAGCAGCTTGGCCGCCCAGCCCAAATGCGTTTCCAACACCTGTCCGACGTTCATACGACTCGGCACACCCAGCGGATTCAATACGATTTCCACCGGCGTTCCGTCCGCAAGGTACGGCATGTCTTCTTCCTTCACGATCTTGGCGACAACGCCCTTGTTACCGTGACGGCCGGCCATCTTGTCACCGACAGACAGTTTGCGCTTGGACGCGATATAGACCTTCACCGACTTGACGATGCCGGCTTCAATGCCTTCACCCGCCTCGGCGCGTTCCATTTCCTCGTCGTATTGCATCTGCAAATCATCGAACTTCTTTTTGAACTGGCCGATGATTTCGTTGATCTTGTTGCGAATGGGCGACGGATCGATTTCGATCCGGTCGTACACGGTCGCGAGCTTGCGCAGCAAGGTCTTGGTGATCTTGCGGTTCGCCGGGATGATGATCTCGCCGGTCTCGCTGTTGACGACGTCGAGCGGAATTTTTTCGCCGAGCAGGATATTGCTCAACGCTTCCGTCAACTGGTCTTCCAGCTCGGTGACTTTTTTCTTATGATCGTCATCGATCTGCTTGGCGTGGCGCTTTTCCTCGCTGGAAACCGAGCGGCTGACGCGGTCGGCGTCTTTCTTCGCCGAGACTTTGACGTCCATGACGATGCCGTAGGTGCCCGACGGGACCTTGAGCGATGTGTCTTTCACGTCCGCAGCCTTTTCACCAAAGATGGCGCGGAGCAGACGTTCTTCCGGCGCGAGTTCGGTCTCGGATTTCGGCGTGATTTTGCCGACGAGAATGTCGCCCGGCTTCACTTCCGCGCCGATGCGAATGACGCCGTCCGTGCCGAGGTTCTTCAACGCTTCATCACCGAGGTTCGGGATGTCACGCGTGATTTCTTCCGGTCCGAGCTTCGTATCGCGGGCCGCCACTTCGAATTCGTCGATATGGATGGACGTGAAGATGTCTTCCTTGACAATCTTCTCGCTGATCATGATCGCGTCCTCGAAGTTGTACCCGTTCCACGGCATGAAGGCCACGAGCACGTTGCGTCCGAGCGCGAGCTCGCCGCCCTGCGTGCAGGGACCGTCGGCCAGAATCTGGCCCTTTTTGATGTGGTCGCCCTTCTCCACCAGAATTTTCTGGTTGATGCAGGTGGCCGCATTCGAGCGCATGAACTTGCGAACGGGATAAACACACACGCCGTTTTCCGGGTCGTGCTTAATTTTCTTTTTGCCTTCGGGCAAATGACCGTTTTCGGTGATGATGATTTGATCGCCACTGACGGACGCCACCTTGCCGGATTCTTCCGACACCAGGACGGCGCGGGAATCGCGGGCGACGCGTTCTTCCATACCCGTCGCGACGAGCGGCGCCTCAGTAACGAGGAGCGGCACCGCCTGGCGTTGCATGTTGGAACCCATCAAGGCACGGTTCGCGTCATCGTGTTCGAGGAACGGAATGAGCGAGGCGGCAATGGAGACAAGCTGCTTCGGCGACACGTCCATGAAGTCGACCTTGGTCGGCTCCACGTCAATGAATTCGCCGCGTTGACGACAGACGACCCGGTCGTCCGTGAAATTACCCTTGTCATCCATCACGGAATTCGCCTGCGCCACGATGAACTGTTCTTCGCGGTCGGCCGTCAGATATTCGACTTTTTCCGTGACCCGGCCGTTGTCCACCTTGCGGTAGGGCGTTTCCAGGAAACCGAATTCGTTAATCCGGGCAAAGGTGGCGAGCGAGGCGATCAGACCGATGTTTGGCCCTTCGGGCGTTTCAATCGGGCAAATACGGCCATAGTGCGACGGATGAACGTCGCGGACTTCAAATCCAGCACGATCACGCGAGAGTCCCCCTGGCCCGAGCGCCGACAAGCGGCGTTTGTGGGTCAACTCGGCGAGCGGATTAATTTGATCCATGAACTGCGACAACTGGCTCCGGCCAAAGAAGTCGCGGATCACGGCGGAGAGCGCCTTCGGGTTGATGAGCTTTTGGGGCGTCATCGATTCGACCGTCTGGTCGAACAGGGTCATGCGTTCCTTCACCAGACGTTCCGTGCGGGACAGGCCCACGCGGCACTGGTTGGAAAGCAATTCGCCAACCGTCCGGATGCGGCGGCTGCCCAGATGATCAATATCATCCAGCGAGCCTTCGCCCTTCTTGAGCTTGAGCAAATACTTCGTGGCCGCGACCAAATCTTCCTTGGTCAGAATGCGGCTGTCGCCCTTCATGCCCAATTTCTGATTGATCTTGTAGCGACCCACGCGGCCGAGGTCATAGCGTTTTTCATCGAAGAACAAACGCTTGATCAGCGCGCGCGAATTCGCGGCGGTCGGGGGATCGCCAGGGCGCAGGCGGCGGTAAATATCCTTGAGGGCCTCGACTTCATTCTTAGCCGGATCTTTCTTGAGGCACTTGATCATGTTGCCCTCGTCCACCGAGGTGTCCACAACCTTGATCTTGGTGATGCCGAGTTCGGCGATCTGCTTGACCACCGACTTGGACAGCGGCTCAAACGCGCGCGCCACGACGAGGCCCTTTTCTTCATCCACCGCGTCATGAACCAGCACGCGATTCTGCAAATCTTCGATCTTTTCCGCTTCCTTCACCGTCAATTCCTCGATGGTGTAGAATAACTTCAAGATATCCTCGTCCGTGCCACGCAGCAGGCCGGGATCTTCCTTGGACTTGACGCCCTTTTCTTTTTCCTCGTGGTCCAGGAAGGACAGCGCGCGGAAGAAAGTCGTCGTCAAAAATTTACGGCGGCGTTTTTTGCGGTCGAGATAAACGTAGAGCAAATCGCTCGTGTCGAACATCGCCTCATACCAGGAACCGCGGTCCGGAATGACGCGGAAGCTGTGGAGCATTTTGCCATTCGGGTGCTGGGTCGCTTCAAACGCGATACCCGGCGAGCGATGCAACTGCGAGACCACCACGCGTTCGGCACCATTAATGCAGAACGTACCCTGGGGCGTCATCAGCGGGAGCTCGCCCATGAAAACTTTTTCTTCCTTCGCGCTCTTGCCCTCGTCCTTCAACAGGAACGTGACATACAGCGGCGCGCCATACGTAGTGCCTTCGCGGAGGCATTCCAGCCAATCCACCTTCGGCGCACCAATCTCATAGGACGAGTAGTCGAGTACGACCTTGCCATCGTAACTCTGAATGGGGAACACTTCCCGGAAAACTGATTCCAGTCCGACGTGCTTCTGCCGCTTGGAAGATGTCAGGTCCGCCTGCAAAAATTCCGCGTAGGAGTTCGTCTGCAACTCGATCATGTTCGGCGGAATGACGATTTCCTTGATTTTTCCGAAATTGATACGTTCTGTGGATCGCGATGGCATTTTTTATTTTCTGTTAGGCACGGCACACGCCGCACCGATTTTCACTTAACGACACAAGGCAAGCCCGTCGCCTTAAACGACCAGCTTGCCAACCGGCAACCGAATTGTTCTACCAAACTAAAATTGTCAATGGGTCCCGCCTTTTGCGGGGATAAAATGGGGCGACGGCAAGCTGCCGTCGCCCCGAAACCGAGCAACTTACTTGACTTCCACTTTCGCGCCAGCTTCTTCAAGCTTCTTCTTGGCAGCGTCGGTGTCAGCCTTGTTCGCACCTTCGAGCAAGGTCTTCGGAGCGCCTTCAACCAAAGCCTTCGCTTCGGCGAGACCCAGACCGGCCTTCACTTCGCGAACCGCCTTGATGACAGCGATCTTCTTGTCGGCCGGAACCGAAGCGATGATCACGTCAAACGTGTCTTTGGCTTCAACCGGGGCAGCAGCGCCAGCAGCAGCGCCGGCAGCGGCAACCGCGACGGGTGCAGCGGCAGAAACGCCCCACTTGGTTTCCAGTTGTTTCACCAGGTCAGCGGCTTCGATAACCGTCAACTTGCTCAATTCTTCCACTAAGTTTGCAATGTCAGCCATAATACTATTTCTTTTGGTCGTCTCGTCGTTTGCCGGAGCCCCGGCAGTTTTCAGTCCACAGCGCGTGAACCGACGATTTACGTTGTTGTTGTTGTTTGTTGGTTTCCCCGGCTTGATTCCTCAAACCGGAAAATTGTTATTCGGCCTTCTCGGCCTTCGCTTTGATGACCTGCGCGAGCATGGTCGCGGGCGTATTGATCAAGGTCGCCAGCTTCGTCGCCGGCGCGTTGAACAGGCCCAGCAGCTTGGCGCGCAACACATCGAGGCTCGGCAGATCCGCCAAGGCAATGATGCTCGCCTGCTCGATGCGCTGGTTGTTCAAGTAACCAAACTTGAGCTTCAGCTTGTCAAACTCGGCAGCGAAATTCTTCAGCGCTTTCGCGGCCGTGGAGATATCCTTCGTGCCCGTCACGACGGCGATCTGGCCGGCCAGTGAGCCGTTCAAATCACCCACGCCCGCCTCTTTGGCAGCGACGGCAAACACGGTGTTCTTGACCACATGAATTTCCGCCCCCGCCTGAGTCAGGCGCTTGCGCAATTCGGAGAGGTGCGAAACCTTCAAACCCTGGTAGCCCACCACGATGAAGAACGGCGAACCGTTCAACCGGGCGACATACTCACTCGTCAATAATTTCTTTTCTACACGCATGGTAAATCCTTTTAGTTCGTTGCAAATTCACGGACATCCACGCGGACGGGCGGACTCATGGTCGCCGAGAGCGTGCACGAATTCATGTAAGTACCCTTGACGCTGTTCGGTCGTGCTTTCGCAACGGCCTCGATGACGGCGCGGGCGTTTTCCTCGAGCTGTTCGGCGGTAAACGAGGCCTTGCCCACGACGACGTGAACATTGGCGGCTTTGTCCACCTTGAACTCGACGCGGCCGGCTTTCACTTCCTTCACGGCTTTCGCAGTGTCTTCGGTGACCGTACCGGTTTTCGGATTCGGCATCAGGCCGCGTGGTCCAAGAACCTTGCCCAATTTGCGAACTTCGATCATCGCTTCGGGCGTGGCAATGGCCACATCAAAATCTGTCCAACCGCTGGTGCACTTGGCGATCATGTCTTCAAAGCCGACATTTTCAGCGCCGGCAGCTTTCGCGGCGTCGGCCGCGTTGCCGCGGGCAAACACCAGAACGCGCACCGTCTTGCCGCTACCGTGCGGGAGCGGCACCGTGCCGCGGACCATTTGATCGGACTGCTTCGGATCCACGCCAAGGCGGAACGCGAGGTCAATCGTCTCGTTAAATTTAGCTTTGGGGAACTTGGCGAGCACGCCAACGGCTTCCTTGAGTGAGTAAGCCTTCTTGCCGTCTACGACTTCAAGGGCCTTTTTATATCTTTTGCTGGGCATTTGTTTTGGTGCGGTGCAAACGAATCAAGCGATTCTCCCGCGATGGTATGTTTCAATTAACCGACAACTTCAATTCCCATGCTGCGCGCAGTGCCTGAAATCAGGCGGACGGCGGCCTCTTCCGAGTTCGCATGGAGATCCTTGGATTTCAATTTAATGATGTCCAAAATCTGTTTGCGCGTGACCTTGCCGACTTTGTCCTTGTTCGGCGTCTTGGAACCGGCCGTGATCCCGGCGGCTTTTTTGAGCAGCACGGACGCGGGCGGGGACTTGGTGATGAACGTGAACGACTTGTCCTGATACACCGTGATCACCACGGGAATAATCAGGCCGGCGTCATTCTTGGTCGCGGCGTTAAATTCTTTGCAGAACCCCATGATGTTCACGCCGTGCTGACCGAGCGCGGGGCCGACGGGCGGCGCGGGATTGGCCTGTCCGGCCGGAATCTGCAATTTGATCTGTCCTGTAATTTTCTTTGCCATAAAATTTTATTAAGCTTTTTCGACTTGCCAGTATTCCAATTCCACCGGCGTATTGCGTCCGAAAATATTGACCGTCACCTTCAATTTACCGCGCTCGGGATCGATCTCCTCGATCACGCCGCTGAAATTCAGGAACGGGCCGTTGTTGATTTTGACCGTTTCACCCACGGCGAAATTCACCTTGGGTTTCTCCGTTTCTTCCGAGGCGGAAATCTGGACCTTGATGGCCTCCACTTCGGCCGTCGGGGTCGGCTGCGGCGGGTCGCTCAGAAAGCCGATGACGCCCTGGGTCTCGCGGATGAAATACCAGGGTTTTTCGATGATGCGATGCTCTTCATCGAGCAGCACCATGTCCACAAAAACATAACCCGGCCACAACTTGCGGTTGGAGACGGTTTTTTTCTGGTTGCGAACTTCGACAACCTTTTCAATCGGCACCATGACTTCCTTGATGAAGTCCTCCATCTCTTCGCTTTTGATGCGTTTTTCGATGCTATCTTTGACTTTGTTTTCCTGGCCGGAAAGCGTCTGGATGATGAACCACTGGTTGCGCATGAAATTATTAAATTATTGACGCTTCGAATTGACCGAGAGCCAAATGGATATGGCCAAGATAACCGCCCCCTGCACCAACGGATGAAAGGAAGTCTTAAACAGCGCGGCATCCACCACCACCACAAAGCCGCCCAGCAACGCCACCATGATGATAATTAGAGCGGTGGAACCTTTCAGTTCGCCCCAGCTCGGCCAGGCGCATTTCCGCAGCTCTTCGCGCGTTTCCGCAACGTAAGCGGCGAGCCGCTGAACCTGTCCCTGCCACCAGAGGTAGCCGAACACGGCACCGATGGCCGCCGCCCAAATCCCAATATGTATCCAGTTATTCACAAAAATAGCTTGCGTACCGGAGCCGCCGCTCAACCAAATTCTTTTTAACGCTTTTCTTTCCACCAGCCAGAGCTGGCGGAGAGGGAGGGATTCGAACCCCCGTTGGGTTTACACCCAAAGCGGTTTTCAAGACCGCCGCGATAGACCACTCTGCCACCTCTCCAAGTTCGCAGACTGGCACGGCAGGAGGGACTTGAACCCCCAACCAACGGTTTTGGAGACCGCTACTCTACCAATTGAGCTACTGCCGTAGCCGAATCAAATCCTAGTTTCACCTACGGACAAAAAGGGAGCACGGAGGTTTAAAAACTCCGCGCTCCCGAAACTAAATCGCTATTAAGCGACGACTTCCACCACGATGCCGGAGCCGATGGTGCGGCCGCCTTCGCGGATCGCGAACTTGAGGCCCTTTTCCATCGCGACGGACTTTTGCAATTCGATTTCCACCGAGACGTTGTCGCCCGGCATCACCATTTCGATGCCCGTCGGCAGCGTGAGCGTGCCGGTGACGTCGGAGGTGCGGAAGTAAAATTGCGGACGGTAGTTCGTGAAGAACGGCGTGTGACGGCCACCCTCATCCTTGGTCAAGACGTACACTTCGCCCTTGAACTTGGTGTGGGGCTTGATGGAGCCGGGCTTGGCCAAAACCATGCCGCGTTCCACTTCGTCCTTCGTCGTGCCGCGGAGCAGCACGCCGACGTTGTCGCCAGCGCTCGCAGAATCCAGCAGCTTGCGGAACATTTCGATATCGGTCGCCGTCGTCTTACGGGTGTCTTTCAAGCCGACGATTTCAACTTCTTCCATCTTCTTGAGCAGTCCACGTTCCACGCGGCCGGTGACCACGGTGCCACGACCTTCAATGGTGAACACGTCTTCGACGCACATCAGGAACGGCTTGTCGATTTCGCGGGTCGGGTCAGGAATGAAGGTGTCCAGCGCTTCGAGCAGGGCCGCGATCTGCGCTTCACCTTCCGGCGTGCCCGCGAGGGCGGCCGTGGCGGAGGCGCGGATGATCGGGGTCGTGTCGCCCGGGAAACCGTACTTCGTGAGCAACTCACGGATTTCCATTTCGATGAGCTCGAGCAAGTCGGCGTCAGCGAGGTCAACCTTGTTCAAGCAGACAATGATGCTCGGCACACCGACCTGGCGGGCGAGCAAAATGTGTTCGCGCGTCTGAGGCATCGGGCCGTCGGCGGCGCTCACCACCAGAATCGCACCGTCCATCTGAGCGGCGCCCGTGATCATGTTTTTCACATAATCGGCATGGCCGGGGCAGTCAACGTGCGCGTAATGGCGCTTGGGAGATTCGTATTCAACGTGCGAAACCGCGATGGTCACGGTCTTCGTATCGTCACGCACGGTACCGCCCTTGGTGATGTCCTTGTACTCGATCAAGGGAGCCATACCTTTGCGGTGCTGCACCGCAACAATGGCGGCGGTCAACGTGGATTTACCATGGTCAACGTGACCAATGGTCCCGACGTTCACGTGCGGTTTCGTTCTATTAAATTGTTCTTTGGCCATGTGATTTGTTGTGTTGCTTGTCTCGGTTGCTACGTTTTATTTTTAATGGAGCCCATGATCAGGATCGAACTGATGACCTCGTCCTTACCAAGGACGTGCTCTACCAACTGAGCTACATGGGCATCCAAAAATTATGTTCAAACCCGATTCGTAAAGCGACAAAAAACCAACCCTCTCAACTTTCTTCCGAAATAGAGAGGGCTTCGGTTATTTGAATTTTACGGCTCTGACTGGCGCAAGTTAGGTAACTGCGGGCGTTGAGTCAATAATTTTTTTATTTTTCTTTTGGTCCAGCAACACCCGCGCCTGCGCCAGCGAACTCTCCATGTCGCCGCAGACATTGCCTTCGCCGATTTTCTCCATAAAACCCGCCCGTATCAGCGCAAACAAGGGCTGCGAATGCGGCCCACAAAGGATTAAGCTTTTACGGTCGCGACGCAATTTCTCCAATAAATCCTCCAGCGCGTCCAGGCCCGTGGCGTCCAGCACCAGCACATCGCGCATTCGTAAAATCAACACTTCCGGCAGCTGGCCCGCATCGCGGAGAGACGTTTCCAACTTGTCCGCCGCCCCGAAAAAGAACGCGCCAAAAACACGGAATACCATGACCCCCTTCGGAATCTGTTTCCCTTCCGTCTGCTGCCCCGGCGCATTGCCCTGCGTGACTTGCGCATCCGGCTCCACCTGAGCCGTCTCCGCCAGCCGCTTGACCATCAGCGCCGAGGCGAGAATCAGCGAGGCGCCCACCGCCGTGGGCAGATCCACCATCACCGTCAGCCCAAACGCACAAAGGAACACCATTGCATCGCTCTTGGGCCATTTCGTCAGCCGCTTGAACTGATGCCATTCCCCCATGCGCAGCGACACCACCACCAGCACCGCGCTCAAGGCCGCGAGGGGGATGTGCTGGGCCAGCGGCGCGGCCGCCAGCAAGATGATCAGCAACGTCAAGGCGTGAATCAGACCCGCCACCGGCGTCCGGCCGCCGCTGCGCACATTCGTGGCCGTGCGGGCGATCACCCCCGTCGTCGGCATGCCGCCAAAAACCCCCACCACGACGTTGGCGATGCCCTGCCCCATCAATTCCTGGTTGGAATCATGCCGGTCGTCAATCATGCCATCGGACACCACCGCGCACAGCAGCGATTCGATGGCGCCCAGCACCGCCACCGTCAGCGCCGCCGGCACCAGCGCGCGCCACGCATCCAGCGACAGCGACGGCCAATGCGGCAGCGGCAGGCCGCGCGGCATGGGACCAAACTGCGAGAACAACGTTTGGATGCCGCACTGTTCATCCCAATGGAAGTATTTCACCGCGAGGGAGGCCAGCACGATCACCATGATGGAGCCCGGCAACCGGTGCCCCCATTTTTTGGGCCAGAACCAAATCGCCAGCGTGGCCGCCGTGGCGAGCATCACCGTGGGCCAGTTCGGCTGAAAATGGTCTGTCAGCGCGCGCAGCTTGCCGACGAAATCCGCCGGCAATTTTTGCGACAGCCCGAAGAAGTCCTTGATCTGAGTGCTTAAAATAATGATCGCAATCCCGCTGGTAAAACCGGTGACGACGGGGAACGGAATGAATTTAATCAACGTGCCGAGCTTGCACGCGCCCAGAACGAACAAGACCACGCCCGCCAGCAGCGCGCAAACCACCAGCGCCTGCGGCCCGTGCAAGAGCACAATCGGCGCGAGCAGCGGCACAAACGCGCCGGCCGGGCCGCCGATTTGCACCCGCGACCCGCCGAGCAGCGACACCAGAAAACCGCCGATGATGGCGGTGAAAATGCCAACCTCCGGCTTCAACCCCGAGGCGATCGCCAGGGCCAACGCCAGCGGCAGGGCCACAATGCCGACAATCAACCCGGCCGTGAGGTCGGCCATGAAGATGGGCATCGAATAATTCTTCAGCGTATCTACCAGTTTGGGGCGGAATGAAAAAAAACTAAAATTCATATGGCGAACTTTAAGTCCGCACCTTGATTCTGCGCCCGCAGCGGGAAAACTCAACAGCTATTCCTTTGCAAAAATTGGCGAAGGTTGCGTTCCTCTGGTCAAACCCGAAAGAAACTTAACCGCCAAGGGATAGGCAATGTTTCAAGTGCCGGATCTGACCCAAACGGGTTGGGAGGAAAAGTGGACCCCCCCAAAAAAAAGCCTGAAACCTGAAAAAATTTGAGCCGCGAAAAGGCACAACAGGCGCAAAAAGACCGGTTCCCAACGACCTTGAAAATGACATCCCGTGACATCTGATGACACTAAATTAAATTCGGGCACTGTCCGGCCGGCTGATGACAATTGAAAAATTCCAGTGCCGGCACTTGGTTTGTTGATGGGTTGGGACAATGGCGCCGTGGTTTTGGCTGGGACTGGGTGACCGCGCGGTCGCGCAATTTAATGTCTCGTATTTGGACAATCTCAGGCATTGGCAAACTTCAAAACCAGACCCAAACCGGACCAAACCGGACCAGAAAATGTAATATTTTGAAAAAGGGGCGGGTGGACAAATTTAAAGCGAAAAGCGGAAACGTTTTAGCCGCAAAAAGGCACAGAAAACGCAAACAAACTGACAGTTGAGGCTGAATTTTTACCGCGAAATCCAGGAAGCACACTAAAGGTTCAACGCCACGACGCCGAGCCACCGAAGGAAATTAGAAACCTGAATTCCAACGAAGTGACTGAACAGATCACCGCCCGCAAGGTCGCGTGGCAACCGAATCAGCACGTGAAATGACAAGCCCGGATGGGCGACCACGGCCAGACTTTTGCATCCTCGGGCCGGGCGAAATGCTGCGGATTGGGACAATCCGCGCTCCGGCAATTGAGCCCGCAGCGGCGGCGACTGATAAAACAAACCTATTCACTCCCGAGGCGCCAAGCACGCCTAGGAGCCTGTCGGACTTACCCCTGAAAGATTTTTGAAAATGGATTGAACAAAAGGCGGCGTGCCGACTCTGATTTTCATGGCTGCCCGCTTTGTAAATCTTGATCGCCAGACGCCGCTGTTCCTGCCCTGTGATCTGCGCGAATGGTTGCCCGCTGACCACCTCGTCCATTTCATTCTGGATGCCGTGGACCAGCTGCCCACCGACCATTTCCGGGTCAACCATCGCGGCACGGGGAGCGAACAGTATCCGCCGCCGATGCTGCTGGCGCTGCTGATCTATTGCTACGCCACCGGGCGGTTCGGTTCGCGCACGATTGAAGCCGCCACGCACAGCGACGTGGCCGTGCGTTATCTTTGCGCCAATCATCATCCCGATCACGACTCGATCTGCGTCTTTCGCACGGCCAACCGGGCGGCGTTCCAGGCGGCCTTCGTCACCGTGTTGCAGCTGGCCCAGCAACTCCGGCTAACCCGCGTGGGCACGGTCAGCGTGGATGGGACGAAGCTGCAGGCCAATGCGAGCAAACACGCCGCTGTCAGCTACCAGCGGGCGGGCGAACTCATCACCCAGTTGCAACTCGAAGTGCAGGCGCTGGTGACCCGCGCCGAGCAGGCGGACAGCCGCGAAGCTAAAGAGACGCTCGATATCCCAGCCGAACTTGCGCGCCGCCAAACCCGCCTGGCGGCCTTGCAGCAAGCGCGGCAAGTGATCGAAGCCCGGGCCAAGGAACTGGCCGCCGCGCAACAAGTCGAGCATCAGGCCAAGGTGGCCGCCCGGCAGGCGCAACGCGCCGCCGGCAAAAAGCCGCGGGGCCCGGAACCCACGCCGCCGAGTGCAGTGCCCGATCCCCAAGCGCAGTATAACTTCACCGATCCGGAAAGCCGGATTATGAAGGCGGGCAACGGCCAGCATTTTGAACAAGCCTATAACGCGCAGGCGGCGGTCAATGAAGTGCTGTTGATCGTGGGCCAGCGCGTCAGCGACGCGCCCAACGATAAACAGGAACTCGTGCCGACGATCGCCGCCCTCAGTCCCGTCGTAACCGGGGATGTCCACGCGGTGCTGGTGGACAGCGGATTTTATAGTGCGGCGGCCGTGCACGCCGTGGAGCAAAAGGGGGACGGCACCCCGAGTGGCTTGACCGTGTATGCGGCGGTGGGAAAACAAAGCCATCACCAGAC
>Ga0214172_1000035_pt1 | contig 72761 bp, 87 predicted proteins | sample TroBogEpilimnion_29_FD_153010 | JGI IMG/M metagenome (GOLD analysis project Ga0214172, IMG submission 153010) | Freshwater microbial communities from Trout Bog Lake, WI - 12JUL2007 epilimnion | ecosystem: Environmental > Aquatic > Freshwater > Lake > Epilimnion/Euphotic zone | place: Trout Bog...
CAAGCGGCAGCAGGACGCCATCGCCTCTTGCTTCGTCAGGGCGTTCAGCCGCGCTGTGATGGGGCAGGTTGATGATAGGGTGGAGGAGCTCAAGAAGCGGAGGGTTCCTTGAGAGTTTGGTTGGTAATGCTTTAATGAGATTGAATTGGTTTGATTTCGACTTTTTAAAATTCAAATCAGTTTGAATAGATTTAAAATGTCAACCATTCTATGGTCCACGATTACAGCTGGTATTTTAAAACCATTACAGAAGCCAACTGTAGAAATATCATTATATAAGCTGCCCACACATTCATTCCACCATCCACAATGACCACCACCCGCTTCAAGATGCCCAAGGCCTTTGGCCGCGATGATTTGGAATGGAGCGTCAATGTCGACTCCTCAGGCAAAGTCACGATCCCGCTGGAAGACGCGCTTCGGGTGCTTGGCTTGGCGCCGATGGATGTGATGGATATGTTTGCGCACGATCCGCGGGCGGTGAACGCCCTTCTTCGGATGGAGACGGAGAAGAAGAAGCCCGAGCCGACATGCGCATCCTGCAGCGCGGTGATCGACTCGGCGTCGCTGCTCCGGTGCTCTGCCTGCATCAAGGTGCGCATCGAGGTCGTGTACTGCTGCAAGGAGTGCCAGAAGACGGACTGGAAGAAGCACAAGAAGACGTGCGGTTTGGGCATGAAGCCGGAGGACCAGGCGGCGTTTCAGGCCAAGATGAAGGGGTTTACCAAGGCGTACAAGGAGGCGAAGTGATGGTGGATGGAATGAGATTTCTAACGATCTCTAGCAGAATTTGGTACTATTCTTACCCCTGCAGGGTTTCTATAGTCTTCTGTGGTGTTTGTGTGTTGGTTGGTATTTTGTGTCGTGATATTTCTTATAGGGTTGTTAAGAGTAGCAATTATGTTAATGTTGGCAGCTCCGTGAATAGCACAGGAACAAATCGAAAAAATGACTACAAGTCCAAGTGCCACTGCCAACGTTCCTAGATAGATCAATGAGTAATAGTGAAGGATATTATATCCTTTGAATGCCTGTGCGTCACAGCCGGCGCTGATTTCATCTGGACATTTTGAATCTGGATTCATAGCCATGCCCAGGAACGCTGCATGGCATAAAGTGAACACAAAACCAATTACTGCTTTCAAAATACTCATAGCAGGTTGGCATATTTCTTCTGGTATGCAAAAATGATGTGTGAAATAATGAGATTCGCTAGCATGAATTGTCTGTAGTTGTTGCATGCTGTGTTTCCTGTTATGTTAGAGCAGGCACTATAGTCCATGAGACCAATGACATAAAACACGACGCTCACTGTATATAATTCTGTAACAACTGATTGCACTCTTTTCAGCATCTTCTCTGAGTCTGCCTCCTGCATTGTGTGCAGAATGTGGTTATTATCATTTATACCTGCTCTGCCGTTTTGCAAGAACATACAATCAGGTACAGTATAAATTAGCTTGTCTTCGAATAAGCAAATGCCAAGAAGCAGCTGTCCACACCCAAAACACTCAACGCGCCACACATTCAAGCAGAATCTTGCAATCGCAGTGGAAGAATTCGTCAACCTCGTGGGCGTCGTCGGCACTATGGAGCGAAATGTTCGGTCTGTTTACCGCATCCTGAGCGAGTGGGCCGATGTTGTGACTGGTGACTATCCAGAAGAGTTCTTCGCTTTTGATGAATTCAAGCTGCACGTGGATCTGTTCTACGGCGTTGTCTTTGCTTTGACTTCCTACAGCTGCAACCTGCCCGAGTTCAATGCGCTCTGCTTCGCGCTGATGAGCGCGGTTGAGGACTGGGAGGATGGAATATCAAAGTGTAACACTGGCCGTACCAGCGCGGGGGTGCTGTGTCAGTGTTTAGTCGAACGTCTGGAGAATTTTCGAGACTGTGGAATGCAGCGTGCGCGTAAGCTGAAGCGGACGCGCCAGACGCTGGAGCCGTTGGCTGTCATTGATGCCAATGTGCTCGAGTCGGTCATCAGCGCGCTGCGTGAGGCGGGCGATGAGTGAGGCTTTATTGTACCAGTTCTGTACAAAACTCAAGGACAAAACACGGACCTGCAGAGCGGACACGTTGTTCTCACCGTGCCCTGATGAGAAACATATTTCATCATGCAAAGGAAGTGGAACCGATGCCCGCAGACGCTGCTCGTCCACCATATGTTGTCGGGCGTTACCGAATCCAGGCATATGCAGCAAGTTTCATTGCTGTCTGCTAAAACAGAGGAGGTGCCGGCAATACTCAGATAAAAGAAGCTTTCCATTTCAGCTACCGCTTTCTTGCTTACGCGGATTCGCGCTGCCATTGGTCCGCGTTTTCATCGGATGGCGTACTCTTTTATACTTGAGGCAACGTATCAGGATTGTAGCAGATTTTACTTGACAAATCTTGCAAGGCGATTTCATTGCTTCGGCATCTTCCCGCACAGCCGCTTGTGCTCGGGATAATGCGCGGTCTGGCAGTCGCGGCAGCAGTACCACACCGGAAACCGGAGCTTGTCCCAGCAGCGGGAGCAGCGGAGGTGCTTGGTCGCGGTCCGCAACGGCTCCTCCTCGTTGATGTCCAGCGTCAGGGTGGTCTCCTCGCGGATGAACTGGCAGAGTTCCTTCTGGCTCGGAAACTGGCGCGGCCCGAGGCTTCCGCACATGCTGCAGTCCATGCGGACCGTGACGAGGCTCGCGACCGCGACGGTCTTGATCGCGGGCGCTTTTCGCTGCTTGTTTTTGGAGGAAAACGTTGCTTGCTTCGAGCTGACACTCAGGCAAAGGTCGTCCGTCAGGCGAAGCTGCTCAAACGGCGCGATCTTGAATTCGCTCTTGGTGACAGTGTATCCGACGGCCAGCAGCATCACGAGTCCGTGGTGCTTGGTTTCCAGCACGCTGAAGAGCGTGATGGCCCCGGGGATCCATTCGGGGAGTTTGAAGCCCGCCTCCGTTCGGACGTCGAACATCCTCGCTCCCTGCGTGACGGGAAACATCTCGTGCAGCGCGACGCTCGCGGACGAGGTCGTCTGGATGGCTCGGCACACGGGCGAGATCCTCATGCGGCAGGACTCCAGAAACATTTGCTTCACATCCGACTCGACGCACTGCAGGAGGTCGGGGTGCTCGCGCATCACTTCGTCGTGCATCGTGTCGGCGGAGGACATGGGTTGGTTGGTGGGTTGCCTTGGTTTGGTTTTATAGGGGCGGAGCTGTAATGGGTTTGAATTGATTTGTGGTTTTCTACAGGTCTGTAGCTGTAGAGATTTTGATTGGGTTTTAGTTTTTCGGATCGTTGCGGTTTAAATGTTTTAGTGAATTTGAATTGATTTGTGAGTTTCTACAGATTCTGAGCTGTAGAAATTCTCATTTGTTGTATCTTTTCGAATCGTCATGAACGCGTTGGATTAGTAAACCGACATGAACGCGTTGGATTATTTAAAGCAGTGATTTAGTAATAAAGCTGGGATGATAAATCCCGTAGCTGAAAATAGGTTGCTGAGAACAGAGGGCCTGATTTTCAGATGAGAAGTATAAATGATGCTTTGGATGCTAGAGTGTGAATGTCAGGAGGATTTGAGCTCATGGTTAGGGAATACAAGGAACGTTTCAAAATGCGAATAGAGAGAGAATTGGAAAACTGCAAATCGAGAGAAGAGATGGATTTGAAACAAGAAGAAATAAAGGAAAAACTAGGGAAAATGGAGAATGACGCTAAGAATAACTTTAATGGTCTAGTGCATCGTTTAGTAAATGAGATTAACACACATCTCGTCAATGGGGTACGCAAATTCAGCGAAAATCTCAAAAATTTCGTTTTGGAGTTTATTGGTGGTAGAGTAGGAGAAGAATCTGATTCTTACTATGCTGTTCAATATGGAGGATCGGGCTTGGATTTAAAGTTTGACTTCGAGCGTGTGCATGGGGACGTTTGTTTCGAAATGTCCACGTACGGAAACACACGTCCTGATAAAGAAACAGTTGATCCTAACCCTGATACTGACAGGTTTGCATTTCAATGCAATGCCGGGACATCTTTCGGATCTATTTCGTACGATCGGTACGCTCTTTCGATGTGCGTTAGTCAAGTGTCGAAACAGTTTGTTTTGTACAATGCGTTGCGGAGTTTTGATAGTGATGGTTGGGTGTTTTTTCGGCGTAATGGTTTAGTATCCATGGACGTGAAATTTAAACAGTTTTATGAACGCCTTCATGTTGTGGTTAACATTTCAGATGAGGAAGATGTCGTTGCAAAGGTAATTTTTAAAGAGTGGTATTATTGGAAGGCAAAAGAGAACTATGAAATTTTTGATGGATCCGTTACTCTCCTGGACGTCAAGATTCGTAACGAAAAGGAGTTTATCGATTATATCAATGATTTATGCGGCTCAAAGCCACCATCAACCAGTGGTCAACCACCAACCAATGCACAGCTCTTGGATTTTGAACGTCGAATCGACGCGTTGCGGCTGATTTAATGCAGCTCCATCGCGAGCCCACGCAGCCACCATGGCAGGAAGGGGGTTTCCAGGACCGAAGGCGTGGTTTCTGGCTGTTTTGTATAAACGGTTTAACATTTGCTGCAATAGAGAATGGTTACTATTGCAATGTTAAGTTTTGAAGGTGACAATGATGATTCGTCTGATAGTGGTGGTGAGGTGGAGCATGACGATGAGAACAGAAGTTACACTCAAGAGCAAATTGAAAGGGTAAATGAAAACAAGATAAAATTTCACGCCCTTGTTAATGACTTGGCAAGTCGGATTGTGTCTCGACTCGAAGAGGAAACAAGCAGATTGAACGGAACAGGTGAAAAAATTAAAGTAAGTCAGTCAGATTGTACGGACGAACCATGTCGTGTTATTTTCCAGTATGATCATGCACACTTTAAATTTGAACTTGATTTCTTTGTTTGGGATTTTTTAGATAATAATGCTCATATTCATTTGTGGACAACACTGTCTGTTCATGAAAAAGGTGAGAAAAAGTGCATACCTGATGTTCGAGTAAATTTTCTATTCGAATACATTCCTAATATTGCTTTAGAAAACATATCCACCGATGCAATCACTCTTCGACAGTACATAACAGAGACATCCAAGCGGATTGTTTTGTATGATGCACTGCAGAGTATTGACAAAATCAACAATTGTAAGTTTAAATGGTCGAAAAAACACGCGACAATATACTTGGAGGTTGTAGGCACGGTACAATGGCTTCATCTGGAACTCTGTATCTCAGACAGTGAAGATGCTGTGTTGCAGATCCTTTACAAAGAGTGGTGCTTCACAACGCTGTTTGAATGCAAGACGTATACTATGAATCAATCAATCTGCAGCAAAGAGGAGTTTATTCAATACATCAACGAACAACTAGGCGTTCGTCCGCTTAGATCTCAGCTTTTGGATTTGGAACATCGAATCGACGCGTTGCGGCTGACCACATAGCCCCCATGGCCGGAAAGAGGTCGCCGAGAATCGAGCGCCTGATATCCGAAGATGTGGTTGCAGGCTGTTTTGTATAAATGGTTTAACATTTTCTGCAATAGAGAATGGCTTCTATTGAGATGGCAGGCATGAGTTTGGACGCTGACGATGATGATGATTCGTCTGATAGTGGGAGTGAGGTGACGCATAAGAAAAAGAAAAAAGCTTACACAGAAGAGCAAATTAAAATGGGTAATGAAAACAAGGAAAAATTTCACACGCTTGTGGGAGGCTTAGCAGATGGGATTGTGTCTCGACTTGAAGGTGAAATACGTAGATTGAATGGAGAAAGCGGAACAAGTATTACAGTGCCTTATAGAAAAATTAAAGACGAAAATATTCGCGTTATTTTCTGGTGTGAGCATCCTTTGTTCACATTGGAACTTGATTTCTTGCATTGGAATTTGCTAGACATCAGTGCAAATATTAGATTGAAGATAACGTTGTTTTCTAAAAACCAGAGCGATGAGAAGTTTGTACCTTTTGTTGAGGAAAAGTTTAAATTCAAATACAATCCTAATATAACGTTGGAAAACATATCTAAAGGTGGGACCACTCTTAATCATTACATAAAGGAGACATCCAAACGGATCGTTTTGTATGATGCTCTGCGGAGTATTGAAAAAATCAGGGCTTGGAAGTTTGCTTGGTTGGAGACACACGCATCAGTATGTTTGGGGTTTCCTAATACTATATCTTTGAGATGGTTTCATATTGAACTTTGTATCTCAGAAAGTGAAGATGTTGTCTTGGAGATCCTTTACAAAGAGTGGTACGCAATAAACCCGTCTGAAGTCAAAGCTTACAATATGGATGTCAAAATCTGCAGCAAGGAAGAATTCATTCGATTCATCAACAATGAATTGGGCATTCCGCCGCTTAAATCCCAGCTTTTGGATTTGGAACGTCGGATCGACGCGCTGCGGCTGACCACATAGCCCCCATGGCCGGAAAGAGGTCGCCGAGAATCGAGTGTCTGATATCCGAGGGCAACTTGCGTAGCACACGAATGAGCTGCTTGACCATCGGCATCTCCTGCCTCAGGCGCCTGTCGGCCTCCGCTGCAATAAGCTTCTTCGTTCCCTCGTCCTCCGCCATCTCCTCAGCGGTCCCGCCCTTGCTGTCCCGAATCGAAGGATGAACCATCGGAAAGTGCTCGAGCAGGATGGGCACGAGCGGGTTGAGCCTCGGATGGCCAGCCGCGATGTGGAGCGGGGTCATCCGCGTATCGCGCTCCCGCCACTGGGCGAACGGCAGCGAAAACTTGAGGTCGTGGCGCCCGGCGATCATGCGCACGGTGGTTTCAATGTATTCCGGGTACTCGAAGATCTCGTCGAGCCGGCGGTAGCCTGCATCGGCGCTGTCTTTGGAGAGGATGTAGCCGATGCACAGCGGAAAGAAGCGCCTCATCCCGGAGTAGAGCAAAATGTTTCCAGTATCAGTGAACCCGTGGCGCGCGGCAGTCTGCACAAAGGCGAACTCCTGCTCCGCGTTCTGAAACGGCATCGTGAGCATGCAGCTGAGCACCACGTGCTTGCGGTAGGTCAGGTTGGAGTAGTCGTCGTTGCTCCTCATCGGGCTTTCGATGGTACAAACGAACCGCGATTTGTGGCGCGCGAGCAGACGGCCGACGAATCTCATGAAGCGCCCAAAGAGCGCGGGGTCCTTGAAGCAGGCCCTCTTGCCAAACTGGCTTTCGGCACTGTTGTGCAGCAGGCAGCACATGTACAGCGGGGACATCAGGCGGCGCGTATGCTTCCACTGCACGGAGACGAGCTCGTCGATGTTTGGAATCGGCGGCGGCAGCGTTGCTAGCGCGTCCTCGTCGAGCGCCATGATGGCCTTGTACAGGCGCGTCGAGAGCGACGCGTCGTAGGTTGCGTGGCCCGGGGAATGCACCTGATGCATGCTTTTGCGGCCCATTCGCTGGGAGACGATGGACAGGGCGTCGTTGAGGATCGTGAAGGTCTGCTTGTCTGGGGGTTGCATTTGGATGGTTTTGTTGTAGGCGAGTGGTTACTGATATAGTAAATTATAATTAAACTGGTCAAACGGATATCTGTAGAAGTCAACTGGTCAAATATATCCTGTAAACGTTTGTGCTGTAATCGGTTCGATATAATCTGCTTCACAGCCCCTTGACTCAAATGCCTTCTCCCAGCACTGCCAACGACTCCATCGGCGTCGTGTACACAACCCTTGCGGAGACTCACTACACGATCGATATATTGTACAAGGAGAATGAATCCATGTTCAACGGGCGGTCTGTGGAACTCGCTGTGCACCTCCAGCGACAGGCGTCGAGAATGCAGTTCGTAGTGGACCCGCATGCTGCCTTTTTGGCAAGCAGGTCGTGGTGAATGAAGGGTTGTGTTGCGTAAGTTTTGTTTCAAATTTGTATTCGGTGCAGTGTGTTGTGGGAGAGTGGTTGAGATAATTACTTGTTTCATAATGTAATGAAGTAAAATTTACATGTAAGCTCTTGAATTCCGGCTACCTGTAAGGATCATACAGTTTTATCTTGAGCTTTAGATTGACATTGTTGATGCGAACATGTAAATCTATGCTATCAAAATCGAAATTGGCTGATTGGATGTGTATTGTTTTCAATACACTGTCAGCATCTAACTCGGTCGATGTCATGTGTTCTGAGATTGAATATCTATGAAAGGCTTGCATACCTTCGTAAAGATCACAAATATATGCGCCAACTTCACATAGAATCACACAATGTTGGTCATTTATGTCATAGAATAATGTTCCTGTTGTATAGCCTATTTTTGATATTATTGTTGTGCTATCAGCGTTGTCTTTTATGCCTGTCATCTTAGTTGTAACGTCTGCAATGTTCAACGTGTATTTCACCATTGATGCCACCGTCAAAGCTTGTTCTGTCGATTGGTAGTCAAACTGAATCTGGCTTACTCCATTCATTGTAATGACAAAGGGACGCATGCTTGATATTTGCTCTATATTATCAATAATAGGAGCCTTTTCTGGGTTTGAATCCGGAACTAAATCTGATAAAAGTTGTATGAGCAAACCACCAGTAGAATCATTTTTGACTTCAGTAAGTGATTTGTTGAGTGAATAGGAGATGCCACAAACAGGAAACGGATTGAGTACCACTTTGTATTTTTGTTTTCCAGCCAATGTCAAACCATTGGCGTTAGCACACGTCTCATCAATTTCAAAAATAAAATGTGAGTTAAAATTTAGTTCTGATTGACTAAGCAGTTTTCTCAGTGCATGTTCCACGCTCATTGGATTTATGTTTTTATTGAGATCTTTCTGTTCAAACTTCTCAAGCATGCTGGAATATTTGCCTTGTTTATTGGAATTTTCTGGAATCAGATTTAACAACAAATGTCTGAGCAAGGCCTCTATTGAGTCATTGCGGACCTCAAAGAGTTCTGTATCAATCAAATATGAAATGCTGCCTGTGGGCAATGGCTCGAATACCACTTTGTAATCTGTTTTTCCGGACAGCGTCAAATCGTTCTTGTTGGCAATAGTTTCATCGATTTCAAAAATGTTTGAGTTGAAGTTTAAGTCAGTTTTATGAAGCAGTTTTACCAATATTTGCTTCGCTTTGTCTTGATCAATATTTGTATTCAGTTCTGTTTGATTAAAACTGGATAGTTTCTCTGAAATGAGGTTACTACTCTGATCAGTCCCAAGCATTTTTAACCTGTGTTCAATTTGTTTCAATTGATGTATGATGTTCTGCATTTAGAATAGTAAAATGTGTGCTGTTTAAATATAGCAGCAAGGTCTCGGATAGGAGATAATTTCAATAAATTGATTTAAACGGATTGCTGATTTAATTGAACATGTCCACCAGCCTCACCAACTACAGTTACCCAATCTATGTACCGCTGCTGCCGCGCGTGGACCGCTGGCGGGTCATAGTTCTCGCTTTGACGGATGGATATCTCCATCTTGAAAGCGTCTCTGACGAATAAAAATCTTTGCAAGGTTGTGATTTATTCTCGAGTCTTGCAATTGACACTGCCTACGCAATCACGCGATGAAAGTGCTCGATGCGGTCCCTGCACCCGTCCTCGATGAGCTTGTCGCGCGGCTCCCACGTATCGTCGTCGGAATCGAACCCAGACCATCGGACGAGGTAGAGCAGCTCGCTGTTGGAATCGAAGCGCACGCCCACGATCCTGTCGATCTTGAAGTAGGGCTTGTCGTCGTCGGTGGTTTCGTTCTCGCTGTTGGTGCTTTCGAACGACTCCTCGATGATCTCGACCATGGCCTTCACCTGCCCCCTCAGCCTGCTGCACTCAATGCTCTTTCCGTGCTTCCGCATCGAGCGCGCCAGCCAGTCGTAGTCGCGCGCCTTGATGCGCCTCACCCAGCGGCGCACGATGCGCTGGAGGTGCGGCTCGTTGGCCAGGAGCTGGCGGCAGATGTGGAGGAGCTGTTTGTGCATGGACACGTTGTGGTGAATGTTTTAATTTTCTCGGTGCCTATAGGCACGCGGTGGTTTTTTTTAATCCGAGTCGGCTATGGTTTTTTTTAATCTGAGTCTTCCGAGTCGTCCGTTTCGTCGTTGCTCCAGTATTCTACCATTTGGTCAATCAGACCTAATCCGTCTTCGATTGCGGGGTCTAGATGAGCGCCAAGGAAGTTATTCCATTCCTGCTCACTCGACAGATGCATCTGCATCATGATGGTGGTTTCGGAGGATGCGCCATGGGGGTTTTCGGTCATTTCCAGCGAAACAGTTACGGCATCTGACTTGAAGTCCGTTGCGATTCCGATTTCGATCAGAGCGACGTCCGTGTATGGTTCGTCGCTTTCGCCGGCGTGAAAGTAAAAGCTATAGAAGCTCCAGTGAAGCTGGTTGTCGCTGGTGTCGAGATGCCAGTGGATTTCGTTTGAATCTGCGTACTGGGTTTGGAAACACGGCTCGTTTTCAACGTGATCCGGGGCATAGTCCCAGTCCTCTGCATTGAAATCCTTTTCGAATAGGCACTGTATGATAGTTGCTAAGAGAGGCGGGTGCGCTGGTGGCATGGAGCGCATGGGTGCAGAGCTGTAATCGGTGGTTTTCTGATTTGTGTATATTTTGTTTTAAAATTAATTCACTGATTTCAGCTGTAATCGGTGGTTTCTGACCTGTTTATTTTTTCTTAAAAAGTTTAATTTTTTATTTTATTTTTTTCGGATTTGACCAGATGGTTCTGTGTAGTTTCATCCGAACCAAATCTTAACCGCCAGCATCAAGGCAGCAAAGAGCAAGACAAGCAGCAGCCCCTTAGCTCTTCCGCATCCCTGCTGTGGTGAAACTCCGGGAGCATCCCTGCTGCTCTCGAGGTACGCGATCAAACCTGCCTTGGTGTGAGCCGCCGTCAGTATGCAGCTGATCATGTTTTCCACCGCTGTGCCCTGAATTCCTCTGAGCAGCATGTCGTCCAGCTGGTGCTGGTACTCGGATTCTCTGGCGGACAGGAGCCTGATTTCGTTTTGAACTTGGAGGCGGGTTGAGTGGCTGATTTGTTTTGGCATCAGTGAAATACGACTGGGCATTCGGGTGGGCTTGGTATTTTGCCAGTATGCATAAATACTGCCGGGGTTTGAAACAAAGTTTGTATAATTAATTTATTCGTATTACGAAAGCAGATGAAAGCTACTGTGAAGTGGATTTTGCACAGTGGACACAGTATTTTTTATTCTTTATATTTTGTACTTTGTGTATAAAATATGCATGGGTTTGACACCGTGAATGACACTCTTGCTCACTTTAGACAGAATCGAGCGTTTTCTTGGCACAGTAGCTAATGAATCCACACAACCGTTTCGGTTTATTAAATATCGATTAGATAGTATCAGAATAAATAATAGCAGGTCAAGAACAATCGACTGGATTTTATACAATGTAAGTTTGGTGCTGAGAGACGATTGTAAATTCTGCATTGAATCGTTCACGCACAAAGATAAAAGGCCCATCTCTGGGCTAAGACCAATTGTCTGGAATATTTTCGATGAAGACGAAGCCATAGTCAAGGCCTTTATATCTAGCAACCCCACTAATTATTCTTTTACAGTAAAAGATAGTTGGGAACATCTCAAGATGGATATTACTATAGTAACTGAAGACAGAAGTGAAATCGTTATCAGACTCGTCTGTCCTGATCCTAACGGGTGGTTAAGCTGCTTTTATGACGCAACAGGCGGAGATGACTTCAGAGAGAAGTAGATCTGTCAGATACTATCGAAATGATTAGTGGTTACACGGGGAGGAGCTTTTTGACTCTTTCTTTCAAAGTCTCTTCTTCAAAAATTGATGGCTTCTCACTCAACAAGAGTGCGCAGAATCGCCATCACAGCATCCAGCTTCGTCTTGACGTCATCGTATTTTGCGCTCAGAGCATCTGTCTTCTCCAAATTCTCTTGCGTCGTCGATTCAATGACCATGATGCGCGAGACAACACGAGCGTTTCCAAGCCCCCTGTCGAGGATGATCTGCTCTTTTTCATCCAACTTTGTCTGAAGGCGCTCTTTGTCAGCATTGAGTTTTGCGATCACATAAGCCTGTCTTTCGTTTTTTTCAAGAAGCTTGTTGTATGTATCGTCACTGGATTTGGCAATCCTGTCGAGTTTCCCTTTGACAGATTGATGCTCGGTATCCACGGCGTTGAATACCTTCCTGATTTCCTCCTTATTTTCTTCTACAAGCTTCGCGACTTTGGAAGTACTTTTGACGATTGTGGTGGCATTTTTTGTGGTCTGCAAGTAATTGTCAGAGATCTTCTGCTTGATCTGTTTGGCTGAGTAATCGAGAGAGTCGAATCTCGGTTTCATTTGGGTCTGCAACAGCTCGGAAATCGCCTGCGATGGCATTTTCTTGGTTCGCTGGTGAACATCACATTCGATTGAAGGAGAATCGTCTTCGCTTTCGATGTTGCGTTTCTGCATCCATCGTCTTTTCCTTGGAATGTGCTCGTCCTCGCTTTCATCTTCATACAATACACCGGATGCCTTCTTCATGACGGATGCTGATTGGTTGTCAGTGCAATAAATTGTACACAAATAGAATCTGAATAAAAAAAGAGTGTACACTGTAGTGTTATGATGTTTTAAACTTACAACGATTCAAATTACTCCCGACAAATCTTCTGGGCGCAAAATTGCGCCTTCAAAATCTTTTGGGTGTCCGGGGAAACTGTCTGAGTCATGAGCATGCAGTGCACCATGAAGCAACGCGAATCGTCCAAGAAAATATGGCTGATGTCATATGGAGCCAATGGTCCAAATATCACACATTCTAGTTGGAATTCTATGACTAAAATTCCGATCGACGAATGCTATACGTTGGCACAACGAGATATGAAATACACTCTTGTCCATGCTAAGAAGAGGGTGACTGCATATGCTATTGGAAAAGTGATGGAGATTATTGAGCAGGAAACAGGGATAAAGCGTGTCAGCATTTTCGGGTACAGTGAGCTTTCCGCTGGCAGCGACATCATGGAACACCCAGGGATGAAGCTCATCATTGAGCATGTCAATAGAGGGAGCCAGCTTTTGGAGTCCTGGCTTGAATGCGGCAACATACAGAGCAACAAGCGAGGGATTCTCAACCGTTTTTTGGTTTCAGTGGATTTGAGTCATATGTCGAGGATACAGCTCCTAAATTACATACGAGACTACAAGCATTCAACGGAGCAAGAATTGAGTGAACATGAACAAAAATACTTCAAAGCTGAAGAAGAGCTCAATAGAAGAATGGAGAAGATCAAGGAACTCAAACGTTTACGAGCAGAAGACCAGAAGGAGATGGATGAGATGGAACAAGAACTGAATGCTCGTATGGATCGTATCAAAGCGCTGAAAATTGAGAACAACACGCTCAAATCCCTGATGCAGTGATATTTTAGTTTACTGTATGTGCGTCTACCATCTCGCGCGCTGCTTGGGGTGCGATGTGACGGAGATAGAACTGGTTCATTGTCGATTTTTTTGACTCTACACGTGTTGGATGTAGTCACTCCACCGCGCGCCCCGTATTCCTCATGGCGAGCTTCGCCGCCAGGCGCTGCTTCAGCGACCTCCGAACCTCGACGGCCTCGCTCCCCTCCATAATCTCGCGCTCGAAGCGGCGCTGGCGCAAGGCGGCGGTCTGCGCCCTGAGCCACTTGATTTCGGAGCGCGTGCACTCCTGCAGCTTGCGGCGCAGCTGGATCTCGTTTTGGTAAAAGTCCTTGAGCGCGAGCATCCGCTCCATCTCGTCGGTGTACTTCAAGTTGATTGCGGCCAAGGTCGCGTCGTGCTGGGACAGCTGCCGCTGGATGGCGTCGATGGTTGGTTGCAGGGACATTCGGGTTTGGGAGTGCATGAAGAGAGTGTGTTTTATATAAAGCCAGGGAACAGTTTGCGTAAATGCAAAAAGCCGAAAGTAAGAATTGGGTTTCCGGGACTTTTTTTCTGGTGGCGAAAGAATTTTTCGCGGTCGTGTTTCAGCTCGTCTGCTACTCGCGACTGAATTCGTTCGATCTGTTTACGGGTCCTCTGATTCTCTATGTAACGCTGGTGGTTTTCAGCTTCCCGTTTCTCAATCCGTACCTGTTCGCTGTGCTGCGTCTGGGCCCGTGGAATACAGGCGAGGCTTGGATGGCCACTCTTTTGCAGACGCTCTTTGTGGCCGTCGCCCAATGCGTTGGTGCCGTTGTTGCTGCTTTCATATCTAAAGGGGCGAGGTCAGCTTGGCCCTCGGCTATGCTGGTAGACGTGAATTCAGTAGTCAATGGCACGGGCAGAGAGGCAGGTGTCATTTACAACGACAGTCTTCCGGACAGTTGGTCAGGTATAGTGGTTATCGAGGAATTCGCTGCGGTGTTGGCGTTGGTTGTGGGCGTGATTTATCTCGTGGAGTGCCATGCGGGATCGCTGCTGAGAAACAGAAATAATTCTCCTCCTCCGACAGAGGATGGAATAGTTCCTGTACCGTCAGAGCTCGTGTTTCAAGTGTGCGTTTTAGTCGCTGGAATCATTTGCGCCTTTCCATCTGCGCATCAGGCCATGCATATTTCGATTTATCTTGAAGTTTCAGAGGTGTATGGGGGCAAAGTCATCTGGTTGAGATTCCTAGGAGGCGCCATCGCTACTGTTGCTGGCGTAGTGTACTATAATTTCATCTACCTGTGGTCTGCAAACAAAGGCAGCCGCAGCCACGCCATTATGCATTATGTCAGAGACCCTGCGTATTTGTATGCCGCGTTCGACATGCCAGAAGCGGCAAGACGGAGGCCGCAGTGAATCAGATGTACCAAACCAGCAGCCCCTGCCCAGCCGCCGCGATCCAGTGCCACGCGATGTGGCTGCGCGGCTCGACAATGAAAAAGCCAATCGCGAATGCGCTCAGCGAGGCGAGCAGCGTGTATTCTTGCGTTGCGACGACCGCCCATGCTGAGGGACCGTGAGCTATGACGGCCAAGCAGATGATGCTGGCTTCGGCGTATCGCAGGGTGATTTTCTTGACGAGGCCATAGGCAAACACCGTGCACGTCAAGGCAAATGCTGCCGCCAGTACGAGCTCATACTCGTCGCAAAACGGACAGCCAGACGCCCTGCATACGGCGGGCGTTGCAAACGACATGCATGCGATGCCGATGTAGTCGAGGTTGATCAGGTACGGGCGTGTCTCGGCGAATAGATGGAACAGCAAGCTGAAAGCTCTGCACACGATGATGCCAGCAAGGAGGAGAGATGGTTCGCGGGTGAAGCAGCAGGTGAATAGGAGAACGGGAAACAGGTCAGAAAAGAGGAGCCATTGGCTCATTGGAAATGGAATGATGTCACGTGACTGTCACGCGTTATCATGCCAGTGAGTTGAGGTGATGTCACGTGACTGTCACGCCATGAGTTTAGGCGATGTCACGTGACTGTCACGCCATGAGTTTAGGCGATGTCACGTAACCGCTATTTCATGTCACGTATTTGTTGATGTCACGTTACAGTCGTTTCGTGACAGCAGCTGTAATAACGAAACTATTTGTCCGTCTTACATGCCAGCCACAAATCCAACCAAATTCACAATGGCCAAGAACTCGAGACCAAGCATCCGAGAGCAAAGGCGCGCACTCCAAGCCGCCGCTGCATTAATGCTTCTGTCGCTCCGATCGCACGATCCTGTTGAAATATACAGCGACGGTCGCTTCTGGAAGGCGCGGGTCATCGCTGTGGAGGCCAACGGCTTTCGGTACCGTTACTGCGGGTCGGACGAGTGCGGCCGCGTGCTGTTTTCGGACCTGCATTCCAGCTGGCGGTTTCCGCTCTGCAGCAGAAGCAAGCACTACAACGCGGAGAGCATCCTGCTCATGGCCTGAGCATCCCTCAACGGATATCGGCTGTGACAGATATTTTAATTTCATGCAGCACTGTACAATTGGCATATATAGCATATCTGTGTTTGTTGTGAAATGTTTGAGAATGTAACAATCGGTCCTACATCAACGCTCAGCAATGAACGCATGCATCTAAATCCACACAACTATCATCTTGGTGCAAGTGAAGAACCAAAGGTCCAATCTGCACCCAGCAAACCATGGTCAAAGATGGATTATATTTGCTTTCCCTTTGTTTTTTGTGCGGACGTGGTCGGTCTTTGTTGTTGTGCTACAAAACACTAGCTGTCATCTGATCCCCTGCTCCGTGGACCTCCAGATGCACGGTGCCGTCCGGGCTCCTGTATTGAAGCCTTCCGTTCACCCGCCAGTATCCGTGCCTCCGATCGTCCCACGCGCTCTGCACGCGCTCGGTCGGGTCCTCCCTGTGCTGGCACTGCCAGAGGCGCAGCTTTTTGTGGGCGGCGAGTTTGGGGTCCTTCGGGAATTTGAACCAGTGATTCTTCCAGAACCGAATCGGCCCCCCTTCCGATTTGACTTCCTGCGGCATTTCCAGCTGGCCGGCTGGGTCGATGTCCCACAGCGCGCCCCACATCTTGCTGGGCGTCATGTCGATGCACTCGGACGGCACGGGGCGCGGGTTCATATGGGGTGTGTGTATGTGGGTGTTTGGAGGTAAGAAATGTATTTTGTATTTTTTTAGGGCATTGTGCAGGATGGAGACCGAGTTTGAATGACACTCTTTTTGAAATGTTTTATTTCATTTTTGGTGTATCAAAAACACCCTGGATACATAAACGACAGGAGTGTATCCTGCAGCTTTGCGTCCTTGATCTGCTGCATAAACACTGCAAAGCTTCTCTGCCTTTCGAATTGTTTGCGTTGTTCTTCATTATCAGATAGCATGTTGGAATAGTTTATTTCCCATCTTTTCCAATCTTCGATTTCGTTTTGAAGTGCTATTATGGTTTCGAACGCACGCATGCTTGACATTTTTTTGTCTGTTCGTTGCAAGCAACTGTTTATATACTAAACCGCAACGCAACCCGAAATTCATTCCGTACTGTCTTTCGGACACGCGGCGAGCGCGTCGGTGCAGACTTTCTCGAGCGCCTCCTCGCAGTCCTCGAGCGCGATGAACTCGTGATCGTACTGCTCGGCGATGTCGCTATCAGCCACGTCAAACGTCAGCTTGAACTCGGGCACCGCCGTGTTGTATGTAGCATGCACGGCCGAAGCCTCCTGGCACATCTGGTCTTCGATGTCTCGGAGCTCCTTCACCGCCAGCAGCGCCTTTCGAACCAGTTCCAGCGCCTTGGGTGCGTGGTGAGATTTGATGGCCTTGAGCTTTTCGATCGTTTCGCTGCGCTCTGGTTCTGAGAGCACAGGGCGCTTGGGTCTCTTGGCAGTGAGGGTTTTGCGAGGGGTGGACATTTGATGGGGATTGAATTTCGTTTTCGTTTTTTATTGGGAGTGAAGCTGTAAAGGTGTGCTGTAGTGAATTTTAATTAAATTCATCCAAATTTTGTAATTAGTGATGACTCGGATTTTGACAGCTGTTGATTTGAAACTTGTATGAGCGTATCAAACGTTTGAGAATAATCTTGATTGTTCTAAGCATCGTGCCATTGGCTGGAGTCACTCACATGGATACACGTGTCAGAAGGGGAAGATCACTTACTGATTTCCTGTTCGTCAGTTCTGTGAGCTTTGTGCCGGAGCTTGATCGTGGGAATCGTATGACAATATGTAATTTTTCAGGTTCTGGTTCCCTGTATTGGAATGATACCGTCCATCTGTTCAGATGTCCGTTAAACAGGACAAGGTCTTGAGTTACAGTAACAGGAGTGCTTAAGCTGACTTCCGTGATCTTGGTCTTAAACAGTTCGCCTATTACGAGAGCCACGGTCTTCTTGAATTGCGGGGAATATATCCAGTAGTCATTTTGATCCACTATGCTCAAAGTCGAAAGCTCGTTCTGATATTCTGCGTTTCCTTCGTAATTCATCTCATTGTCTCTATGACGCTTGAATTCATTGTGATACGCAAGCATTTTCTCGATAAAAATGCTCTTCTTTTCTTTCTCCACGGACGGCAGGTTCTTCTCAAAGATTGCGCTGATATTGCTTGACGTGTCCATTTCCGATAATTTATCAGCGCTCGAAGCTTAAGGGAACAGACGCATTTTATTTTTTTCAGCTGCTCAAACACAGTGTGTTGAGTAGTCCTGCTGTACTGCATAAATCAAGCATTTATCATAGTGACAAGATAAGCGCGTGGACGCTGCGCCTAGGCGTCGCCGTCCTCCTCATCGTCCTCGCACGGCGTAAACTTGCGGCGCTTGTATCCGACAGCGGGGACGCTCTTGCGCGGCGAGGCGTCGTAGTACCCCACCCAGTAGCGGGGGATCTCGCGGCCCTGTGTGAGGAGTCTTTAGTGCTGAGAATTTGTTGAAAATGAAATCCTCAAACAACCTCGGCCGACACGAGCCCGAAGCGAATCTTGTACGCGCGCTCGAGCTCGACGTCCTTTCCGGTCAGCACAAAGTCTGGGGTGCGCGGCGGGAGGCCGGTGGCGACGGTGGTGGGCTCCTATGGGCTTTAGTGTTAGTTCGTCATGCTAATGAAACAAAATCCAAAACACACCTGCTCAACGTGAATCTGGATGTTGAAGTTGACCTCATCCACCTCGATCGTATGCGGGGTCGGGAAGCACGTCTGCTCTCCTACGAGCGCCGGCACCACGCACTGGAGCAGGATCTCGGTGTTGATGATGGGGATGCCGCGGAGCGAGGACTGGGTGGCGTTTTTCCAGTAGTCGTTGCTGACGACGAGCATCTGGACGGCGGAGCACGAGATGGCTATCTCGAGCAGGGAGCACGCCTGGGCCTTGTCGGTGTGGTTGGTGTAGATGAGCAGCGTGTGGAGGTGGATGTCGATGGGATCGATGCCGGTGTTGACGAGGGTGATGAAGGACTCGTCCTGCGGCGCGTCCGGGTCGTCGTGGATGTACGCCTTGTGCGGGATGTGCATGTGAAACGCCGGCTCGTTGGTGATGAGGTCGTTGGCGATGTTGGGCTGCTGCTGCTGGTGCTTGAGGAGCAGGGTGCGCGCGTCCGCCATCGTGGGCTGGAGGCGCTCGATGTCCTGGATGCAGCTGTACAGCGTGAAGGGCGCGGGCCTGACCGTGACGATCTTGCAGGCGCTGCCCTTGCTGGCGCCCTCCTTGTTCTTGGGAGAGATCTGGATCTCGCACAGGGTGAAGGCGTCGATCTTGATCAGCCCGTCGGGAAGGGACTTCCTCACTTCTTCGAGGCGCTTCTCGTCCATCCAGTAGTTGAGCGCGTTGCCCGTCATCAGGTCGGAGGTGATGTCGTCGCAGCGCGGGCCCTTTTCCATGTTGTTGGGGACCTTTTCGAACGAGTAGAGCTTCACCATCGGTCCGAATTCGGCGGAATTGTAGAACTCCGACAGCCTGGAGGTGCGCACTCCTTTCTGGTTCTGCTTGTACGGCGCAGCGCCCCATCCTGCTGCAAGCGGACGGACGATGGTGAAGCGGGTGGGGATCTTCTTGTTCCCGCGGTAGGTGTCGCGCTCGAATGATACGGCGTTGTGGTTGATGGCGAGGAACTTTGGGTTCTTCATGTTGTCGACGCTGGCTGCATGGCATTGGCGCGTCTTGGTCTTGAAGTCGAGCATCGTTGGCGCGAGAATTGGCGTTTAAAATTCGGAAGGGCTATGGGAAAAAAAATATTTTTTTAAAACGATCTCTGGCCACGTGTGAACTCACAAACCAAAGCAAATGGCTTCAAAGCGCATCCGATTCGGCATCGTGTTCGAGGGCGCCCTGCCCACTTTGGACGGAGGAATGTTTCTCGGCGGCTTGGGCATCGTGGAGGCCGAGGGATGCACGAAGGACGGGATTCATTTCATGGTGATGACGGTGGGAAAGGCGCGCAAGACGACAGAAGTCGAGCAGGCCATCGAGGCGCACAACAGGGCTGCTGCTGAGGCCGCCATCAGCCTGGTGTCGTTCCAGGGCGGACCGTGCGTCGTGACATTTGAGAGGGGGCACAAGTTTCAGCTGCATCCGATCTACCAGACCATCCAGTCCGCCAGCAAGGCCGGCAATGCAGCCTACTGGGCATGGGGCTTGATCGAGGGCAAGAAGAGGAGGCGTGTGATCAACGAGCTGGAGTCCGATCTGGTGGAAACCTCCATCGTTCCCAATGCCCCTAAGCGAGCGAGTGGTGTTGGAAAGGAAAACAGTGATGTGCAGGTGAAGCAGCCCTCTGAATTTCTTTCCGATGTTGGCTACTGCCTTATTGGTACGAGCTTTTGTACTACGTTTCGGATCGGTGGGGCAATTTACTGACTCTCTCTGTGCCTTGTCAGACTGGGAAAACGCAGACTTCGATGAAAAAGAAGCGCCCCTCCGTTGTGCATTCGAAGACGAGCCCGCTCCCATCCTCCCACTTGCTTGAAGGCATCGATGTGATGATGCTGGTGAAGGAGGTGACGCGGTCCAAGGACGAGACCATTCAAACCAAGGACCAGATGATCCGACTTCTTGAGTCCGTGGTGTCGCGCAAGGTTTGCGTGTGCGGGGCGAACGCCGAGTGACTTCATTTTTTTTAATATGAATGGTCAAAAAATTAAAAAAATCAAATCGATTTGAATGGATTTGTGTCTTCTATTTAAAGAGTCTTGATCTGTGGAAAACAATCCAAATGCCAGCGTCGTATCCGTTTTTCAAGTGCATCTCGTGCAGCAGCCGGGTCCAGAAGGCCATCGCATATACCACCGGCTGCATGCCGATCGTGGTGGTGAACGATAGGAGAGTGAAGCTGTCGAGTGAGTTTGACGACGGGGATTTCACCAAGCACTGCAGAGGACAGGGGGCTCGATACAACGACCCCGCGCTCCCGGCCTACGTGGAGTATGTGGAGGGCCTTCACTTCAATTTCTCGGGATGCTTCAGCGGCTTTTGCTGCTTCTGCGCCCTGCAGAGCGGATTTGGGAGCGAGAGTTTCTTGAGCGCCGGATGCGTCAACTGCATGCGCAAGGAGGCGGCGCGGGCCGAGTTTGCGAAGCTGTACAGGATCCGGGGCGCGTCGTGGGACGACGGTCGGTGGGCGGCGCTCCCTGCGGCGGTGCTGGACAACATTCTTCGCATTTTCTCCGGGGAGAGCCTGTCCATTGTGGACGGTGTCGTTGGCGCAATGCAGATTGCGAATGAATAAAGAGTATAAAAACAAGTCCGTTTTGGAGGGCTGAATGCGAATGAGGATGTTTCATTTAGGCGCACCAGAAAGCAACGGTAATCCCGCAAACGAAGCAAATGGCGATGATCTGAAAAAGATGGAAGAAAGGGCGCCCATTGTTAAGGGAGCAAGCACCGCGTTGGTGACCACCATGGACGAAAAGGCCCTGAATACGTTGGAGCTGTCATCTGTGATCATAAACGCTATCATGTTTTCCGTTTTCTTTGTACTCATAATGGTGCAGAATTTCACTTCGACAATAACCACCAGTCGAATGAGCACTGCTGTGACACAGACTGTCAGCATGTGGATGTCGCCCGTTGAATCCAAGCGCCATGTGTTTGATGATCTTGTATTTTTACCCGGCGTCAATCTGTCCACCTCGTGCTCCATCTACACGGGGAGCAACTCTGCTTACTCGACGGTCTATGGTCGCCCTGTGGCGATATCGATATCCAGCATAGATACCAGGTACCTTCTGGCGGCGTTTTATGGCATTTCCGCTTTTTTTCAGTCTTTCAGCCTGTCTTCGTTCTCCGACTCTCTGTCTAAAGGAGGGAGCCACATTGCTGGCTATATTGAGCGCTGCTTCACGGATCCTCTGATGATGATTGTTTTGTGCGCTCAGGTTGGCATCATGGATGTCAATATCATTGTGAGTTCCGCCTGCTGCGTAATGTTCTGTCTTGTGTTTGGGATGCTAACCGAGGTGTTTTTCGACGACGATTCGAACAACAACTACGTTTTGCTTTGGGAGGTGGCTCAGTTCCATTATTACGCCATCGCTCATTTTGTCGGCTGGATAGCGCTCGTGGTGGCTTTTTCTCCTGTGATCCTGACGCTTTCTACGCTTCGCACGTGCTTTATGAGCCCGGATACGTTTGGGGACTTGATCATAACGGCTGTCCTCATCGAGACACTCTCCTTCGCTGCAATGCAGTTCATTCAATTTTATGCCCTGAAGTACAAGCCGAGGCACATGAAGGAAGCCGGGATGATGCCGGATTTTTCCAAAGCGCAGGACATTCACAACAGGAGGGTTGAAACCGCCCTCGCAGTGGAGTATTCTGTCGTGATTATTCGAATCATCAGCGGCGTCTTCGTTGGTGTCTTGATCTACGTTGCCAACAAAGTCTAATCAATGAGTAAATTCATTTGACACTATCAATCGCTCAACACAATCATATGAAACCTCGCGGGCGGCACGAAAGCATCGGCGATCAGCATGGCGAACAGCTCCTCCGACACGAACAGGTGCATGTGGTGGAATCCGCGCGCGTCGCCGTTGACTGTGAAGTTGCTGCCCGGGGAGCTGGACCCCGCCCTGAACCAGCTCGACGGCTGCAGCCTGCACAGGTCCGTGTACGGCACGAGCCGTATGACGGTGTCGTGGGTGTACGGGATCTGTCGCAGGTCCTCGACCGGGACCACAAAGATCATCGAGTCCGCCAGCGGCACAAACTGGGTCCTCAGGTTCCACGCCGGCGGCGACACTCCAGCCTCGGCCTCGATCAATATGGACAGCTCGAGCCGTGAGACGGTCCCCTGAAGCTGCACAGCCACCTGGTGGTTGTTCTGCTCCTCCTCTGCCCTGTCCTGCATCCGCTGCCGCCTGACGCGCGCGGCCATCGAGTAGCGCCATTCCTTCGGGAGCCGCCCTATGACCAGCCGCTGCTTCGGCCCGGTCCTGCACACGGGGCACAGCACGTTGCGGTTCCGCGCCCAGTGGTACACCAGCGCCATCGCGTGGAACGTGTGGTTGCACTGGAGCGTCATGGCCGTGTGCGTCGGCTTGTCGGCGAGGTACGGGCGGGGGAACGGCTGCAGCACCGCCGAGGCGATGGGCTCCTGCATGATGGGGCACTCGGCGTCCGCGGACGGCGGATGCAGGGTGACGGCGCACTTGGAGCGGAGGAGCGGGAGCTCGATCGTGGTCATGGAATGGTATCCGGTCGCCGGGTGTGTATATATCGATTCGGGCGCATGGGGACGGGGCAGCTGATGGCAGCGTGTGTGTTTAATAGGTCACTCGGGCCTGTGCGTCTCCATTCCACCAGACCCTTTGTACATTGCATTATGATTTTCTTCGTTTAGGAAGACGGTGCTGTGAATAGCATCGCGTTTGGCTTCTTGTTTTCATTGGTCATATCTTGTGTTTTCATAAGCAAGATGTTCATTTCATTAATTATTGCTTGAGCATCGTCTACCTCTTCTTCTGTCATGTTTTGTTCGTGTTCATTTAAAGACATGTTAGCTTCATCCATTTCTTGTTCCAGAATGTGTGAAATTTCGTAACACTCGTCAATAAAACCAGAAAGATCGATTTCTCCATATCCTGTTTTGAATTGATATTCGACGAGTTTGTTTGCTAATCCTGTTTTGGCGTTTGCCTCAGCAAACCTTGCCCATTCTTTCTCTTCTTCAGATGTTTCTTTTCCGTTGAGTGTTGTAGCTGTTGGTAATGATGTTCCTAGAGCTTCGTATATCTCTTGAAATTGTGCTCTATCCAGCAGTGTGTATGTAACGTAATCGTTTGGTTGCTTGTCTGTTTTTTCTGTTTTATCAAATACAGAGGGATCATTGCCTCCATAGTATTTTTCCATTGCTCTCTGGGATTCAGGCATACAATTGTTGATCTGTAAAACGATATTTTCTGCAAGTTGTTTTGAAAGCTCATAGAGAATTTTTCCAAATATGTGTCTTTTTTGTAGACATGGTCTGATAATGATGATATTTATGGAAAGAGTCTCTCCCCAGTAAATGGTGTCGACTTTTACAGTACTGCACATGAAATGCCCATCCTTACGTTTTACTATTTCATAAATCATGGAATTGATTTGGTCCTCGTAATTGTCAGAGACAAATGGCCCATACACATAATGAAATTGCTGTTCAATGTCATTATTGTTGCGCATTCGTGGTGCACTGTGAATGTCTGAACTGTTGTGAGGATCTATCCAGTATAGATTTCCTTGTGTCGTGTAAGTGTATGGAATAAGCGCGTTGAGGCCAGTGTTTGTGGATTTCTGGAGAAATCTGTCAAGCAAGCTGTTTAATTCCTTTATTTTGGTAAGAGCCATGTTTGGAATTTTATGCAGGTATTTTTATATTGGGAGTGCTCATTTCAGGTCCTAATTCCAGCAGTTTAAAGGGTCACGATCGTGTGCTTATAATCAAGGCGCTGGTGGGTCCCGGACTCTCATAGGAAATTTTAGTTTTAAATTCTATTTTTGCGACAGTCACTGACAGAAATTCTATTTTTGGCGACAGACAGTCTTTAAAATAAAATTATCTGCTCTTGTTTGGTAATCCTCTGTGATTGATAAAACCAACACAAAGCTTGCCAGATCACCCTGATGTCTACAAATCCGAAGTACATGCACGTTGTCTTGGCTGACATGCGCCTAGTCTGGCGTGTCATAAACTATTTACAACGTGATGTAGTATTGAAAGGTGTTTTGAAACACAAAGATGGCCTTCCAGATTCAAAACTCGGCAGTTTCTGGTACAACATGGATGATTTCATGCCAGCAGCACGCCAGAATAGGCTCTACGTAGTTCTTGATTCATGCCGCCGTCTTATTGCATACTTTATTGTTCGTTATAGCCTGGAATACGATGGCCGCGAGGGTACTCTCCCCATCGATGTCTTTGAGGTTTTACCAAGGTATAGGAAGAAGGGTGTTGGATCATTCATAGTGTCATGGCTTGAAGACAAAGCTTCAACTGCTGGCTTTGATTCACTTAAAGTTCTTCCAGCCAATGAGAGCGAAACTTTCTGGATCAAGAAAGGATTCAGTTCATGGGGTGATTCTTATGGATTTCTTTTGCTCCCAATTGCTTAAATTCCGGCAGGAAACGGAAAATTCTTCTACAAATTCAGCGCAATCGCCCTCGCCACAGCGGCATTCGTCGCGACAATGACGGCGCACATGAGCAGCGAGCTCCACGCGTGGGAGACGCTCTGGACGTGGAGCAGGACGGAGAACCCGCTGAGCGACTTGCGGTTGGCGGCAATCTTGACCGACAGCGAGGGGAAGCGGTTCTGCAGCGCGGCCGTCTGGTCCTCGGTCCACTGGTAGACGTCCAACACCTCCCACGCGCCCTGATCGAGCCGGACGCATCGGCCGCCGAAGCGGTCTGTCTGGCAAATGGTCTGAATGAATGGCGTGACCTTGTCGGTCATTTGGTGTGCATATCCGCGCGGTGTTTTGTATGTGCAGAGACGGTTTGGGCGTGATTCAGGCAAATGTTTCATCAGTCCATATCGATCTTGATTCTCATCCCCATAAAAAACTCCGACCCCGTCTTCGCCCCAATATCTATCTTTTCCTTCTTCCTCTTCGGCTCCACCGAGCACACGAGCATTCCCGCTATGCAGTACAGGACCAAAAACACCACGACGCCGTCGCGCGGTATGTGGCAGCAGATCGGTATGACGGTCATCACGGCCATCGGATACCATTCGAGCGGCAGGCGCTGGAGCATTCCCTTTCCTGACTCGTAGAGGTCGCGCAGCACGTTGGAGAAGAGCCAGCACAGCAGGGTCTCCGGGATTGTGAAAAGCAGGGCGTGCAGCGCGCAGAGGACGCACGACAGCAGGGGCACGCAGTCCAGGCACTGGCGTATCGGGCGCACCAGCAGCACGACGGCGACCATGAGGGCGATCAGCAGGATGGACCAAATCGCGAGCAGCTCGGAGCGGATGGGTTCCATCGTGGGCCTGGCAGCGCGACGTAAATACCGCCGCGATGCCTTGCGCGATGCTGTATATAACTCGGAGCGGCGCTCGGCCTCCAGCCATGCTGGTTTACGGAACCGCGTCACCCGCCGAGAAGGACTCGCACACCGGCGTCTACTTGCGCAACAACGACATCTCCCGTCTGGTGCAGACCAACGCGCTGATCGAGCTGCCGGTGAAAATCGAGCACTGCGGGCAGCCCGTGGGGAAAATCGTGTCTGCGTGGCAGAACGGGGATCGATTGGACTGCGTGTTTCGGCTCAACGACGACTCGATCGACAGCATCTTTGCGCAGGAGTTTGTCAAGAGCCGAAGGTGCCCCGAGCTCAGCCTGTCGTACTCTGTGACTATGCAGCACTCGAAGGACGGCGTCTTGTCGGGGGGAGGGAAGGAAATGATCGAGGTGAGCATCGTCAAGAGCGGGGCGAGGGAGAATTGCAGGATTTATGGGCACAGTTGTAAATAATTTATAAGTTGGAATTGTGGTAAAGGATTTTGAACGCCAGGATGTCGATGGGCTGTCTCTTTCCGGCAAAGTATCTGGCCAGCATCTGCTCGTACGCTACCGCCATTAAGCACCCGACAAACCCGCCCAGTGCGCGAATCTGGGGCTCGTACATTGCGATGACCGTGATGTGGATGTCGTCTCGAAGGGTCTGATACACGTAGATGAACAGGGACGTGTGCCAGCCCGCGTGCGCGGAAGGGAATGCCATGGCGGACGCGAGGCTCAGGACGCTCGACACCACGGAGAACGAGACCATCTTTTCCCAGTAGCGCGCTTGTTTGCATGTTGGATTGCCCTCCTCCTCGTCGTCCCAGCGCAGCCATTTCCATATGTGCATGTAGGAGACGATGAGAAACAGCACAGCACACAGGTCTTCCAAAAACCACCAGGTCCTCTGTATCTTGATTTGGCACGAGTCAACTAGACGGTTGGGCGTGTCGTCGCCAAATAGATGTATCGGAATGGGCTGGCTTGTGTTTTTCCAGCAGGAGTCGGTGGAATTTTCCTTCACTTTTAGGACCACTTGGCTGATGCCCCACGCCGAGTTCTGCATCGATTCGCTTCCGACGGACTCTGCGTACGAATCCTTGATGTAAGCCGCCGCCGCTGCGCCGAAAAGCTGGGCCGTGAGCAGCCACAGCCAGTATAGCGCCAGCTCGTAGCTCTCGGTCGTTCCTCGTTTGAAGCCGGGGTATCCGGCCACATTTGCCTTTTTCCAATCGCCGGCGCTCAGGCACGCAAACGTGAGCACGAATGGGTTGTTCAGCGGTCGGCGGAAGACAATGCTGATGTAAAATGTCACGATCGGGCCCGCGATGAACAGGCTGCTGTTGAGACGCGAGCGGAGCAGCAGTAGGCACAGTGTGGAGATGAATTCGCGAGCAAACAGGGAGGTGTGATAGATGACTGCATCCGGGACGAGCGGTGGAATTCTGTCCGATGGCTCGACTGGAGTCCATTTTTTCGGTATGGTCAGTTGACAGTCCGTTTTCTTTTTCATATGAGCATTCAGGGAATTATTTCCTTTAATACAAACTTTTCGGATATCAATCATGCGACCAGTACCCGCGATACTGCTTCAGCAGACTCTGCTGCGGGACTCTGCGCTTCAATTTTCTAGGCTGCACTTTGGGGGCGGATTCCACCGTCGCTATCTCTGCCTCGAACGTGTTATCCGTCGCGTCCCATTTCTCAAAGTCCACATCGGCCTCAATCATGACCGGATTCCACGGCGCCGCGAGGGCCAGCCTGGCGACCTGTGCGTCCGACAGCGGCGGGGACGGTCTGAGGGCAAACATGACGCCGTCCGACGGCTCTTTGGCATACAGGGTGCTCAGCTTCGCGAGACGCAGCGCGGACAGGCGGACGAGGGGCATCGGATGTTTATTCGAAAACGGCCGTCGAATAAGCTGCGACGCGGAGGGGCCTTTTTTCGCTCGAATTAGTGATGCTTTCGAATCAGTGAGCAATCAGAAACATGCCATCCGAGCAGGGACGCGGCGCCTGGCACAGGCAGCGAATGGTCTTGGCCTTCAGATGAGCCGCCTCCGACTTGGTGAACAGGTACTCTGGTCCGTAGTGTGCCGTGATGCTCTGAAACGGCGGGATCTGCACCGCGGCTCGGAGCACCAAGTGAATGCCGATCCATTCGAAGACGGCGTTGGGGTCCTTGCAGTTATGGTTCACAAACACGGCGTTGGAGTCCGGGTTCACATGCAGGCGCGGCTTGCCGTCGAGTTCGAAATCCAGCCTCGAAATGCGCGTCGGAAACTTCCCGTACGTGAAGACGTAGCTGCTCGTCTCGTCGCGAACGCTTCGCTGGCAGAGCATCGCGTAGTACATCGCAAAGATGGTGCCAGCGGGAATGGCGCGCGGTCCGTTGACCAATCCGCTGTCGAGAAATAAATCCGGAATGACCCTGATGTCAAAGCGAAACGCGTTGTCGATGGACGCGTTGACCAAGAAGCGCTCGGTATCGATGAAGCTGTCGATGTAGGCGCGAAGATCGGCGATTTTGTTTTTCGAAACCAATGAGGGCAGCTTTTGCTCATCCACAGCAGTGATACGCGCATCGTGATTTGGCAAGCAGCGGAACGGTCTCGCCATATGGTTGAACACAAGCCTCACGATCCACACAACGGCCGCATGCGAGTGGAACGGGTGATGGTAGATCGTGCTTAGCGCTTTGAGCACGCAGTGCCGCATCAACGGGGACGTTGCGAGTGCCACCAAAGTGCAGGTAAACAGCATCGCAGCTGTGACAAGAAGCACTCCGAGCATCGCCATGACTGCAAGGAATGCGCAAAGCAGGAGCATCGTTTGTTGTTGATTGGGGCGATGGGGTTATATACATTTTAAATAAAAAATATGTCAAAACCAAAAAAAAATTTCATTCGCCTTCCGAACCAAAAATCAGCGATGCGCTATGCTGCGATCCGCTTGTCTTCTTGTAGGGGTGGCCTCCCTTGTGCTCCTTGTCTCTGAAAAACCGCCTCTCCACCTGCTGCCACAGAATCACCGCCAGCGCGCTCAGATCCTCCAGCTTTGACGTTTCCTTTTTCACCGAGTCTCTCAGGACCCTGTGCGACATTTGCGCTTCCCGTGGACCGCTTGTTTTATACTCATACAGTTGTTGACCAACACGCCTCCGCACGCGCAGCCCGCGATGAAAATCATCAGCAGCAGCAGCACCCACACGAGGTTGAACTCTATCCACTTTTGCGTCGCTGCCGTGATCGTCATTGGCGGGATGATCGATTGCATGACGTTTGGATTCTTGTCGAGGACGCCTTGAATCTCTGCCACCAGGCCATCGGGATCGTGCGTCCACATCTGCACCAAGTAGACGTTGTTCCACGTAAACTGCACGCTGGCCCCGGGGAAAAATCGCGTAATGTCGGATTCGTGTGCAGCGTAGACGGCAAACTGAACAATGTGCCCGTCGACTTCTGATGTGACGGCGCCCGCTCCCGCGGCGAAAAGGAGAAAGAAATACAGTGGAGTCATCTGCTCTGGACTGGCGATTTGGTTAAATACGCTGGAGTGTGTAGTTGACTCTCTGGAGCAATCAGTACATAAGTCTCTGCGCCCGCAGTCCCAAATGCGGCTTTTGATTCTCGTTGTCTGTTTTTTCTCCTTGTCCGAAACGCACCTCAGCGTCATTGAATCCGAGGACTTTGAAGCTGCTGTATGGGATGTGCCCGATTTCGACTGGTCGCCGCCCGAGTTTGCGCCGAACGTGTCGCTGCCGGCCGTGGTTCTGCCTTCGGATTTTCTGCCTTTGAATGCATCCAACACCACGTCGGGTGTCCTGCTTGATTCGAACGACGTCGTGTCGATGGACTTTGACGACGCCTTGAGTCTGATTGATCTGGGGTTCCAGCAGCAGGTGGCGGATATGAAAACGCAGCTGGACTCGTTTGTGGATAGCCTTGTCGGCTTGCAAAATAACTCTAGCGGCTGGACCTTTGCGGCCTTTGTGACTCTCGTTCCGCTGCGATGCACTGCAGTCGACAAGGTGGCGTCGCTATTCGATCGGGCCATGGCCACGACCAATCCGGACGCGGGCATCGTTTCTGTCGCCCAGCGCCTGGGATCCGCGCCGTGCAGCCGCGATGGAGTGTGCCCGTGTCTTGATTCGAAGCGGAGGGCACACACCAGTCGGGTCCTGGAGCTCCGCTCGCAGAGCAGGTCGGCTAATGTGGCTTATCCTTTGAAGGAGGAGTTTCCCTACAGTGTTGATATTCAAAAGAGTGTTGCTTGACACTTCAAAAATCATTCGTCCTTCTTGATCACGGCTCGATGCGATGCCGCGAGCCGGAGGAATTGGTCGGTCTTGTTGTCGAGTTCGTTTTTGAGCTCCAGGTACTGGATCTGCAGCGTTCTGCACGCTTGGTGCCAGTACATTGCGTCCTTGCCCTGGGTGTTGACCGGTATGTTGGGTATGCCTCTGACAGCAGGAGGAGTGATGACGTCCGCTCTGAGGATGAGCAGCTCTCTGGTGCTCAGCGCGAGTTGCTTTTCGAGCTCGATGTACGATTTCCCGAGCTGAAACATCTTCGACGTGAGGCTGGAGCACTCCTTTTCCTTGAGCTTCAGCGCTTCCCGTATCTGGGTGTTTTCCGCCAGCAGGGTGGACGCCGCCTTTTGCCAGTGCAGCGAATCCTGCGTCACCTGTTTGACTGTAGCCGGGGCCTTGGCCGCTTTCACATCGTGCGTTGGCAGGCGCTTGGCCTTTATGAGCAGAGTGCGTCTGCAGATGAGGCTAAAATTCAGCACCGCTTCGGAAAGTATTGATGCGGGCCTTTGGCAGTCTCTTTTTTTCATCACGAGGAGCGAAGAGTCGCGCGCGTGCTAATAGGAAACTCAAACGTTTTTTAATCATATGCTTCTGCAAGGAGAACCGTACTCTGAGTTCAAGGAGTCCTGGGACGACTGCGAAGTCCCCTCCCACGAGGCGATCCGCCTGATCAACTCTCAGACGGAAATCGTGGAGGAGGCCTTGAATCAGCCGAGCCTGCGCGGCAGCAGGGGAAGGAGACAGTGCGTGGCGTACATGCTGGAGCAGTGCATTCTTCTGTCGTCTGTCATACTTTCCAGCAGGCTCTCGGAGAGGAGGCGCTTCAAGGCCCTTCGCCGTGCACTGGAGCGCGCTAGACGCGTGGCGCGTGGCGACGGGCTCTAATAGGTGTACTGGGTAATGTTTGGAAACGGGTTCCACCCCGCTCTGTTGATGGTCACACGAACGGGGAAGTCGACGGGGATGCTCTTGTCTTGCGCGGAGCACCGGAGGAGAAACTTGCCGTCCTTGCCCTGCGCTCCGGCGTCAGCTGTGAAGCGCGAAAGAGATGGGTCATAATTTTACCTTATCGAGGCACATGTTGAAGTAAATCTGATCATTGTTCACCACAATCGTTGCCGAGTTGACCCGGGCCGTGTACATGGAGCATAGCTTGGCGATGACGCTCACTTGGTCCATGAGCCCCAGCTTCGCCCACTCCGCGTCCGGAGCGTTTTTGAACTCGAATTCCATGGGCGGGATCAGCTGCATTCCGATTCCTGTGGCTATTTCCTGAATCTTTGAAGTGATGCTGATGCGCGCGAGAGAGGTCTGGTCCTTGGTGACGTGACAGGTGTAGGTGCGGTAGGGGTACCCGTCGTCTTCTTCTCCTGTTTTCGCCCAGGTCGACATCACTTGGTAAAAATCCACAATCAGCCCATTGGACTGCATCACTGGATACTGGATAGGGAGCCGGTCGGTCGGGGATCTGAAGATTTGGCTGACGTTTTGTAACGTCGCTTCCTTGGAAACCAGTTCGTCGATCCGCTTCTGCTTTCCCAGAAGCTGTGTTTGTATGTCGTGGCACTGGGATGCCAGCTCGCGCTTGTCGTGCTGAAGCTGCTCCGTCATCGATGCCTTGGTCTCCATTTCGGACACCATCTCGGCGAGACGTTCGTATTTGACCTGCTCGTTGCTGAGTGCTGTCTGTAAGATCCCTACCTGGGTGTCCGTGTTGCACTGCAGCTCTTGGATTCGATCTAACAGATCTGTGTGGCTTCTGATATGCTCGTACAGCTCCGTGGTCAAGCGATGCAGGCCGCTTCTCAGAGCATCGCTTCCGTTTTGGTAGAGCATCTGGATCGTGCTGACGACGCTTGCGTTTTCAACGGGATCGTTCAGGTTGTACGCTCCCAGGAGAGTTTCGTCAAAGAGAAGCCCAGTGTGCATGTACTGAGTGTTCCGTGAGACGAGGGGGATGGACGGCGCCGCTTTCTTTCGTTTCGGGGTAGGTTCCTGCATATATGTTTGTCGAGTTTTGAGTGATTCGGTCGATTTTAAAGTGACTCGAAGGTTCCTTGCTGTAATCGTCGTCCTGTAGAAACAGGATTTAGTTTTAAAATTCTTTTTTGTTGGATTATTTTAATATTTATAAATAAACTATTGGAGTCACGTGATTTGGGCTGAATTTTAAAATGTAGATTTATTTTTAAAACACAAATCCAGTTGAATTTCTTTACAGCTTTGTTCGATTTTAAATGGAATGAACCTTCGACAATTTGGCAGAAACAAGAATGCAAGAGCGTAACCCAGGGTTGATGATCGGAAACATGACCAAGAACAACGACTGGCGAGGGCTTTGCGAAGCAGTAGAGGCCCCAGACTTCGACCTGAAGTTGGTGTATGACACATACAAAGCCGGTACAGAGCCTCTTATCCACTATGCAGCGAGGACTGGGAAGAAACAGCTGCTTAACACGATCCTCGCCAAGATGGAGCCATGCGAGGAGGGTGAAGTTGACCACCTTCTCAATGATCGCTTCAGAGGCTGCACAGCCCTCGAAGTGGCCAAGCGCGCAGGCCACGAGGAGTGCATCTTTGCACTGCTGGCTGCGAACGCAGAGTGAATTTTCGTCATGCTTTCGCACCAGACAATCCGTGTTCTACTATTTCAACCACTGTAGACATTTCCGCACTCATGCTTTTTTTCTCCAAACCATGTGACCAAGACAGACTGAACGCCACCGTCTACGAGCTAGTGCACATGCGATTCGATGGGTCCGTCACTGTAGAAGGATACTGGGACTCGTGCTGCGCGCTGGATTATTTGGAGCGGCGGATGAAAACGGGCATACTGCCTACTCTGAATGACGATGGGACGCTTTTCCGGCTGAGAGGCAAGTACGTTTGCTTTACTCCGCACTGTGTGCTTGTGACCACAGTGAGGTCTGACGTCATCCACTTTTTGCAGACTTGAAGGTCCGATTTCTCATCTCCTCCTCCAACGTGCGCAAATCGTAGACCGTCTCGTTGCTGAGGACGCACGTAAGGCTGTGCTTATAGCAAAAGTGAACTATCTGCATCTTGAAGCGCTTAACGTCGACGACGTCCTTGCTCGAAACGGTGTTGAAATTGTTGCACACGCAGCACGAACTGACCTCCGCCGGCGGCTCCGCCGTGCATGAGCACGCGCTGTCCCAGTATTTGGGCTGCAGGCACTCCTCGCACAGGAGAATCGCCTTCTCGCGCACGTAGAGCACGCGTCCGAGCATATTCACGCGCACGATGGATTGATTGTCCATGCACTCGTTGCACACGAGCTGGGAGTTGACGGGATCGTACCGGAAGAGCCCCTTGAGCGTGTCCGCCCGCCGTGTGAGGGCGCAGGACATGCAGATGGGAAAGTGGTGCAGCTCCTCCTCCACCAGGCAGCACATCTGGCCCATTTTCGTCAGCGCTTCCATCTGCTTCAGCGTAGTGTGCATGGGGAGCTGCCGGGTGTAGATGGAAGCCCATATTTCCTCGAGCGCATCGGATTCCTTGAATTCGATATCGGGATGAGCGCATCTGAGCTGGCCGAAGATGGACGACGAGTTTTGGATCATCCTGGTCGAAAGCGCCCTCGGCAGGTGCCGCATCATGGCTGCCGGAAGGATGCTCTTGGACCTGTGCTGATACAGCGACGTTTCGCGGAAAAACTTGATCATGGTCGCCACCGCCGCCTGCGCGTCGGATTCGAGCGCGGCCCAGAACCGTGGCCCCTCCGCCGCGGGGCCGACTGTGTTTTCCCTAAACGCTTCAAGGATCGCCAGGCACTGGGATTTGGCGCCCGACGAGATGCCGAGGAGCGACCATTCGACGGGGCAAAAGTCATGCACCACGTTGAGAATGTACTCCGCCAGGCTCAGGCACAGCAGGTGCGGGTGTTCTGAGATAAAATCCATGTGCGACGACGAGCAGAGCACGGTGCGCATGGCTCCCGCGATCCAGACCCGTTTTTTGAAGTCGATGCGGCGCTCGTTGAACGGGTACAGCCCCAGGAGCAGCCCGTGCAGCGTGTTGATGATGGCCGAGGTCAGCTGGCAGTTGGTGTCTGTCGTGTTGATGAGCCGCCGGTAGCGCTTGCCGCAGAGGAATATGTTGAACAGCCGCTGGAGCCACGGGCTGCAGCAGAGGCCGATGAGCGTGTTGCGTATGATGTGCATCAGGTCCGGCAGGTTGTGGTAATGGTAGGTGTCGGAAATGTCGAGCACCATCCACTCAAGCGGATTTTTGCTGTCGTAGTACAGAGCCAAAAGGTAGCAGTCCAGCTCCCATCGGACCGTGTAATCGTCCTTGAGCTTTTTGTGCAGGCTGTCGATTCTGGCGTGGATGTCATGCGCGTCGCCTCCTAGCACAGGCCTGTGTGCGGAGAAGCACTTGAGGGGCCTGATGACGTTGCCGGAGGCGTTGGGAAAAAATGCAGCCCTGTGGACTGGGAGATGAAATGCGACATGCAGTGCGTCTGGACCGTGAAGTGGCTGCGCTGGTACGCCACCGAGGGGTACGGCATGCAGTGCACCGGGCCGTGCGGCGGCATGATGAGGCACGCGTCCTTCTTGTACTCGCCCGCGACGTCGAAGAGCACCCCGTAGCGCTGGATCACGCCGGTGCACGAGGCGGGGGTGGCGCGGTAGAGGAAGTCGTAAAACAGCCGCTGGGTGTGCTTCCTCGAGCACAAGACGCACATCTGCGGCGTCTCTGTCGTCTTGCCTGGCAGCTGAAACTCCACCGCGATGAACGGCTTGGTCTTGTCAATCATCATCGCCTCGCAGCTCGTGCCCATGATGCATTTGCGCTCCCCGGCCATCGGCTCGCGCATAAACGACTCCTCGTACTCCCTGGTCACTATCGGCACCTCTGCTCCTGCCCCCCGGCCCCCGAACAGGCCTTCCAGCACGCTCCGGTAGTCGATATGCGACAGCACGTCGGAGAAATCCAGTTCGTACTCGAGGTCCTCGCATCGACCGATGTTGTCGCAGATGGATCGGCATATGTCCTCTGTCGAGTCGGCGCTGTTGTTGGATACGACCGTGTCGGACTTGAATCGCTTTTTGACCGAGTCCCTACCCTTGACCCCTCCTACGCGAGCGCGCTTAAGGTTGCTCCACTCCTTGGGAACCTGCAAGCGCTGATCCATCGGGGACATGCCACAGAGTCCGTCGCTCCGTAAAGAGTGGGTGTTCATTTTTTTTATTTGATTGTCTGCGCGATGCGCGCGACGTCGAGGGTGAAGTGGGTATTGTCGCTGGTCTCGACGGACCCGTCCCGGATGAAGGGCTGCATAAAAGAGGCCACGCAGGTATGCCTGTACAGACCCGCGTGCTGGCTGTTGAGCGCGTCCACGATTTCCATCGACGTGAGGCGCACCGTCGCCCGGCCTTCCCATCGGCCGATCATGGATTTGAGGTAACGAAGGATCGTGTCGTTCGGGCCCTCTCGCGCCTTGGTGTCGCCGTCGTCCTTGAATTTCAAATCATCCATGAGGCTGTCCGGCCTGATGATTGCGTGCGCGTGGTGGTCGAGCTGCCTCGAACGGGCGACAGGGGAGACGATGTAGAGCTTCTCGCGCTGCAGATAGCGATGGAGTTCTTTGAGAATAAACGCCCGCTGCTCTGCTGAAATCGGGTCGTCTATGCATCCGCCGTGCGCCTCGTGGTACTGCGCCTGTATTTCGCCGCATATGCTTTTCACGCACATGGCGGACGGATCCATCTTGAGGTCGCGTACCATTTGTTCGACGCACAGTGCGAGCTGCTTGGTCGGAGCTGCTGGCTTTTTGGTCACGGGCGACGTCTGGCTGCTCCAGGTCCAGTATCGCGACGTTTGCTTATCCAGTTCGATTCGAAGCAGGATCGGATTTTCTGAAGGCTTTTGTGTGAGCTTGAAGCATGTGACCGGATGCTTGAAGACAGTGATTGGAGCCGCAGCGGTCTTGTTGTACTGCTCGATGATCCGTGGGATGGTGCCTGCCCGTCGTCCGTTTCGTCTCTGGAGCGAAATTCGGACCAGCTGCGTGCCGTCCGCTGTGGATGTGCCTTGGACGTGAAGGAATTTCAGACTCTCAAACTGTGCCTGCTCCATTTTTTCGCCCTCGTAGGCGAAGCAGAAGTGGTGCTCCTTGTTGTCTGGCGGCATATATGTGCTTTTTGCTTGGCTTTGATGTTTAAATTTTTATATATTGGGATTTTTTTTCCGACTCGGAACGCTTATTGTAGGTGAATTTGGATGACGTAGTCAACGTAATGCCCAAGTATCAGAACTAGAATCATGCCCCAGAACGGTGTCTGCGTGACCAGCATGCTTATGCTTCCGATGACATACATGAAGCACGTCTCGCCCACCCAGCTGCGGCTGGTAACGGGAAGAATCTCCAACCAAAGCACGGCGCAAAAGAAGAGCGGGGCCAGCCCGGGCGCTAGGATCGTGAGCCTCATTGCGGCCATGTAGGTGAGGTACGGCTGCATGGATGGAAATATCAGCCGGAGGATCGACACAGACGCCAGGCATTGTATCACGTCGAGCTGCACAAAGGACGACTGCAGCAGCGTTGTGGTGCCCTCCGACAGCAGATTGACGCTGATGATGGTTGCGAGTTTCCAGCAAAAGTTTTGAATCTGGCTTGACGGAGGCTGCAGCGCTTTGAGCGACATGCTGACCCCGAACGCAAACAGAGTCACCTTCAACACCCCGTATTGAAAAGCGAAATCAAACGTATCGCTGTACAGATAGAGCAGCCCCTCGAGCAGATTTTGAAGATCCGAGCTCGCCTTTTGGCTCTTTTTATCGCAGATCATGATCATCATGACGGCCAGTGCGATGGCTAAGAGAATATCGGAAAATATAGTGGTTGGTGTAAGGTTGTGGGTGTCGACGAGCTTGCGTATCTGTTGGTTGCAGTACAGCAGCGTGATGCGTTTTAACAGCCTGGGCTGCACATCCTCTTGGTTCAATTGTGTCGATATTGCGAAGATCAAAAACGCTATACACAGCCCTTGAATAAGCCCGAAATACTCGTCTGTCCAGCTGCTCAGTGCCTGGACAATAATGACGCTGGACGACAGAGCCACCCGCTGTATGGCCTGGCGGCCCAGCAGCGTGCCCTTCTCCATTCTGCTGCAGGGCCCTGGCTGCGTTAAGTAGACCGGTTCCACGAAATCCTGACGTCCCCGAAGCTAACATTCCAATCCTTGTGCAGATACAGCACGAGTATGGCGCTCCACAGTGTCGCGTTCATGATCCGAAAGCGCATGCACATGAAGGCGCTCACGAGCGCCACCACGAGCACGCAGTAGCAGCATCGGTTTACCGATAGGTACAGAATCAAAAAGGAGAGGCAGAATACGGGAAAATCAAAGTGGTTCACCACACACCACGCGCAGCCCCTGCCTATGACCACGCTCGCGGGCGGGCTCTCCTCCTCGCACGATTCAATATCCATGGCTGCGCCGCGAGCGGGCGAGCATAATATACCCGTTTCTCACTGCGAGGCGCCTGGTCTCATGAGGGCCATGATATCCTCCTGCGTCGCTTCCTGTGCGTAGGATACCGTGTCCTTGATCATTCGGCAGTCGAGGATGTTGACGTAAACGACCTTGACCGTCATTTCGGTGCCAGGCTGCCCTTTCACCTTCACAGAAACGTAGATGCTGTGCTGGTTGGCGTCGGAGCCCTCTTCCTCTGTCGGACTGTCCGGATATCGGAGGCACCCCATCAACCACTCGGTGTGGGACGACACACCAAAGTGGCGCACCGCCGTGCTGCGCACCAGGAGGTGTGTTCCGATTGGAAGCAGCCTGTCGTGGGCTTCGCTGTACGTGACGGTTGCGGTGGTGCCCGCCTCTCTGGCCAAGGTGTACATGCCCATCTGGCTGAGAAACTGTCGGTCGTCGTCCTCGTAGTTGATCGCCACCCACGGCACGCACTCCCGGTCGTTTGTCGGTCGAAACGCAGCGTAGTGCCTGAAGACGAGCGGGGCCACCATCAGCTGCCGAGCGCAGAGCGCGTCCCACCATTCGCTCAGCGGAACCGTCATCGGATGCTCCCACGTGTTGGTGTCGCAGTTCCCGACCACGATCCGCGCCGCCCCTGCGCTCTGGAGGATGATGGTCCCTCGCATGGTCTGGTTCGGGCATTCGATCGGGTACCGCCTGTCCATCACCAGCTCCGGCGGCCTGCCGTTGTAGACCGGAAACCCGCGGAACTCGGTCGGGCTCGCCCCGTTGTGTATGATCATGTACAGCTGTATCCAGGAGCCGAGATGCATCACGTCCTCTGGCGGATGGGCGCCGATGATTGCCGGCAGCTCCGACGTCAGCCCCGCCTCGAGCGCCCCGTGGTCGTTGATGGTTCGCACAAAGTATTCGGGCCTGGATGCGACGGTCATCTGAAGCGGGAGCACGTCCTCGTTGATGTGGCTGTAGCTCTCGAGCACCATGCTTCCGGCGGGCGCCGACTGCACGGGGGCGCAGTGCGAGAAGATGAATTCGGTCAGGTTCGCTCCGAATGTGAAGATGTTGTCCGCGTGCAGATCCTGGTTTCCCTGTATCGATGTGACGAGCAGGTGCTGCATGAGGCTGACCCAGGCCCTGGAAGCGCCGACGCGCTCGGCGCCCTGCGCTGGCTGCCCGCTCTGCACAAACATGTAGGTCGATCGCCCGTGGTCGTTGCCGGCCTGCTGCTGCTGCCTCGCGAGGATCAGCCCGTCTCCGCCGACCCCGAGGCGGCCTATGAAGCGCGAGAAGTCGAGCATGGACGCGTCCATGTTGAGGAAGCTCGTCAGGTCAAAGGTCTTGCCGCAGCACTCTCGGATGGCGGTCGAGTATGTGTAAAAGTTGTTCTTGGCGACTCCGAAGTACGATTCCAAGTATGCCTCCTTGCTGTTGTAGTCCTCCTGCGTGCCGAGCTTCGCGACCGCAATGTATCCCTGGATGCACTCGGCCTCGTGCTGCCGATTCTGCACCATTTGCGAGACCCACGTGAAGACTTGGTCGTAGAACGGCGAGCCCATGTCGATCGACTCCCCGATCAGAATCGACTTCATAAATTCCATCGACACCACGGGCGTGCGCAGCTTGTCTCGGATCAGCTGGTTCACGAGTATCAGGTTGGTGTCCACCAGGTGCGTGATGGCGTTGCAGATTGCGAGGTTGCACGACTGCAGCGTTATCGGCGACGTCTCCATGTCTTTGAGGGCGTTTGCGTTGGCCTCTGGCACCGAGGCGCTCTCGCTGTAGTGCCTGGCGCACGTCGACATAAAGGTCGTCGCCACCTGGCGCGTGAGGTAGCCCGCAATCACACGGTCGTAGCTGAGCAGAAGCATCGAGCTGAAGAAGGACGCAAAGTGCGATTGGATCATGTTCCGTATCCAGTCGATGAACATTCTGCAGATCCCATTGATTTCAAAGTTGACTTGGCCGGTCTTGTTGATCAGCGCCAGCTGTCTGGTCGCCATCATCAGCACGCACATGATCCACGCCAGATCCTCCTTTTCGTCCTTGTTGGAGGGCAGCGTCGAGGCGGCGTTTGTGTTTCTGGACTGGTAGTCCGCCATTTTGCGCTTCTTTCCGGCTTGAATCTGAGACAGCTTTCCTCCCGGTTGCGCTCTGTAGTGAAATAGTCAGGAAGGTCACTCGACAGCAAAGCAAAATGTGACTCACCCGGCAGGAAACATAGCTGTAACGACCGAAAACGTCTTGATGCACTCGCCAATCACGGAAGTGTGCGGATTGCTGTTCGAGGTCATCGCCAGCAGAAACGGACTCAATCCGGGAATCTGGCGCTGGTGGCCTTGCAGATGGGCTCCTCCCGCCTTGTTTTCGACCGCCTTGAGAATGTTGCCGGACCCTCCGTCGGAATCGCGCGGGATCGAGCACACAAACCCGTTGAGCGCCGCCGAGTCCATGGAGCGGTACCCTTCGTCCATGATGATGGGGCGCATAAACGTCTTCCGATCGGGCGCGAGCTCGCGCACTCCGTTGACAAACATCACAGCACTCACGCTCTCGACGCCGGTGCGGGTCGTGCGGTCCAGCTTCATGAAGCGCATCGGCTCGAGAAAGTCGGACGAGAGGTCCGGGAGCAGCTCCGTCACCAGCGTCGAAAATGCCTTGAACATCTTGGTGATTACGGCGTTGAAGCCGACCGAGTTGGGCTTGGAAGTGAAGATGACCTGGGTCTTGCTGCCGTGGTCGTCCGTCTGAGCGCGCAAGTGGCCCGACCCGCCCATCACCTGCACCGTGTACATCATCCAGTTCCACGTCTCGTGGTGGGCGCCGAGGTGCGTCAGGACGTCGGAGACCAGGATGGCCCACAGCGTTGTCAGATTCACGGCGTTTGCTCGGATGTGCTTGTTGTGGAGCGAGAGCGTGTGCATGAGCTTCAGGAAATACGCAGCGTCCGGGTACGCCTCGAACGCCGCGCGCTGGGCTTTCGCGTTGCTTCCGGGGACGTCGACCGAAAAGGCCTTGCGCACGCCCTGGTTGATGCGGCTGCTTAGCCGGTCGAGGCACTGTGCGCAGTTGAGCACCCGGTCCGACATCATCAGGTCCACCAGTATGGACTGCGCGTGGATGGTGCTCTGCGCTTGGAGGTAGTTGTGGTACGTGTGGATGAGGTTCTCGTCCGGGTCCCCTGCCTGCAGCATCGTCTTGATCGACGCCTTGATCGACTCCCTCGACGACTTGAACATGCCAGCGTGCGGGATATCGCCCCACGAGCCGTTGTCGGCGGAGTACTTGAGGCCGAGCTTGGTCTCGTCGAGATCCTGGTGTGTCGGGATTGTCAGTGCAAGATACGTCTAAAACAACCGCAAAGACTAACCTCCCCAGCATCTCCAATGTGCGCCCTGATGAATTCCGCGGGCGATACGTCGCAGATCGTCACGTACTGAAAGGGCGTCAGCGTGGCGATGGCGAGCTGCGGCATCCGAAGCAGCTCCACCCGGTCCAACGAGCAGCCGTCGAGCCATTTGTTGAGATTAAAGGTCATATTCATGAAGCAGTAGACGTTGTCGAGCGACTCGTCCTCGGGAGAAGAGAGCACCAGCGGCAGCTCCGTCGCCGGGATGGCCGTGCTGCCCTTTACGCTGCCCGCTGTGACCGCGCGTTCAAACACGCCGTGGTAGTGCGCGAGCCTGCGGCGATACGCGTCCTGCATGTTTTTGAAGAAGGCAAAGCACGAGCGGCGCTGGTCGGCGGTCTCCGTCTTGGGGAAACCGTCGACTACAAGGTTGTCGAGCTGCGACACGGGCAGCTGCAGCAGAATCTTTCGGAGCACGAGAAACGGAGACAGGATCGCCTGCGGGTTCATGGGCGATGAAGGGTCGTCCATCACCTGAATCGGGTGCGGCAGCGGATGGGACCGTCCGAAGAAGCCGGTGATGTGCAGGTTGCAGTTGCACTCGTAGTTTATGACATCCTGCACCACCTGGATCACCTTGGAATAAGGGACGTTGTTGCTCATCTTCGCGTCTCCCCTGTGCATCAGATCCACCAGGCAGCGCATCAGGTCGAATCCGGGCGCGGGGATCGTCTTGAGCACGTGCACGATTCGGCGGACGGGCGCCCCGTGGAGAGTGTATTCGACGGGTATGATCCCCCACAGAAACTGGAGCACGGGCACGTCGGCGTACTGGTTGTTGGACACGCGGAGCTCCTGTATGCTCTCCATCATCATGGTCTCCTGCCGCATTCCGGGGAACCACTCCTCGTAGCGCATCTGATCGTCCATCTGCCACGCCTGTGGGATGACCAACCGCCGCTTGATGTTGGTCGCCATGAGCTGCTTGCCCCTTTTGACGTACGTGACGTCGGTCAGGTGCGAGACGGGCACGACGCAGCCGCAGTACTGCTTCATCTGATTTATCTGCGACATTGCCCAAATCCACTTGAACATGTGAGTGGGAAGGGACGGGCTGTCGTGGCCCACGAGCACAAACTCGGGACCTGTCGGGATGTGATGCATGCTGTGCGATATGAAGTTGGAATCGACACACTGCACGTACTTGTTGATTGAGCACATCTTGGCCGGACGGATAAACTCGGCGGGGAAGCGCAGCCACGCGTTCTGATTGCGCTCACAGGTGTCCTCCACGAATTCGATGGGATTCTGCTGCTGCGCCTGCGCGTCGTTCTCGGGCTCTTCATTGTCGCTCATGGGAGGTTTCGAATAGGTGAGGCACGCGGATGGGTAATGTGCAGGTGAGTGACAGTTTTTTAGGGATTAAATTGTTTTAGGTTTGGAATTTTTTTAAAATTTATTTCGATTTTTTATGTTTTAATCAGTGAATCCCAGTCAAATTTAGACCATTTTGTCTCGCCAGCGGATCTCTGTCATGTGGTTGGGCAACTGTAGAAAGCTTTCCGCGCTGATCTGCGGCTGGTGGCGTGCAATTTCTTCGGCAGTAGGTGCAGTGGGACTGCTGTTTGCGCAAAAATCGGCTATTCGTTTGCACAGCCAGCCTCCGAAATCGAGAAAATCGAGCGAGTTGGCCGCTGCGACGCCCATCAGCACCCATGATAGAACGGCCTGCGATGTTGTTTTTGAGGCGATTGAGGCGGAAAAGGAGATCAGAATCGGAAGGGTGCGCCCGAGAAACTTGAAAACCTGCGACGGAAAGACATACACCCAAATGTCCGCGCACGACCCGCCGTGCTCGAACAGGCCGATGCCTTCTCCTGTTGCCTGGAGAAAGACAAACAGCCCCCACAGAGCGGACAGGAACACGAAAAACACTTGGTGTGCGCAGGTCTGGATCAGCCCGATGGCAGTGGATATGGGCTCCTTCGCGGTCCCGTCGTAGTTGTACAGCCACAGGATCAGAAACGACGGAGGGACCACAAGCATGTGGTAGCCAAAGTGGTGGAACATCAGGCCGGACCTCCTGCCCCTCTCGCTCAGCGCCATTCCGAGTGCGCTCGCCAAGGCGGCGGTGAACCAGCCGAGGCCTATGCACCCGTCGAGCGGGATGAATTCGACTGTGGACATGGTGAAGAGAGCTGAGTAGTTGCCGGGGTCGAGGAGCACTGTGATGTAGATGAGCAGCAGGCTGGACACCGCGCAGACAAACGCCTCGGATATGGCGTGTTCGATAGGCAGGTTCCGCGCAGCGGCAAAGAGCTGTAGCAGCAGCGTCGAGGCGGAAATCAGCGCGTGGCTTCGGGCGATGAAGGCGTGGAACGGATTGGAGTAGAGGGAGTAGACCAGCGCCCAGAGGCCCAGAATCGCGCTTTCCGTCGCCCAAACTAGTGCGGACATTCGGATTCCATACTTTTCCGGGATTATATACACATGGCAACCTTTAATCACCGCCCGAGGCGTATATAGCTGCGGGAGGCGCCGTGCGGCTGAATGGTGGTCTTGGACAATGTGCATCCGGAGGATAGGATCATCATACGAAACGTCGTGGCGGCCATAGAGGCGCTCAAGGCGGAAAAGATCCTGCTGTCTTGGACGGTCGACACGGCGCACAACGCGTACATGGTGAACGCATACATCAATGATGCAGTCGATTGTGAGTTCTCTCGCGCCGAGCTGGATACGATTCACGATGTGAACCCGCTGAGGGTGATGAGCGCCTCGGTGGCGAGGGCGGGCGGGAAGCTCAGGCTCAAGGTGAGGGTCTCGGACAGGAACGAGCCGCTGATGCTGACGGAGACCCAGGTCGTGTGCGTGCGGAAGCGGTCGAGGTGGGGAGTTTGCTGAGAATGGGTGATTGATGGTTTAAATTGAAATTGGAATAAGGCAATTATTTATTTAGCGTTGTCGCAATTTCTGCAAGTCTGAGTTCCATGAAGATATTTTTTCTTCAAGCTCTTTCATGTATGCTATTTCTGAGATTATTCTATGATCTCGAGCATCTTGTTTGTATGGACTGTCTTTTCCTGGTATGAAGGGCCTTGTTTGAACATTACTTCTATTGTGAGGATGTTTCATATTTTGAAGTGCTTTTTCTGCTTCTTGAATTTGAACTTGTAGTTCATCAATTTTTGATTTTATAATGTGTTTGGTGGCAGCTTTAAGACTTTCCTCGTCTACGTGACTTGTTCCATTATTCTGTGGTTCTGTGATAGCATTTTGTTCATGTTCAAATTCTTCTGATGGCTTATCGGTATCTTTTGACGATATTGAATCACCAGTCAATGGCCGCATGCCTTCTGTGGTAGTGTCTTCGATTTCGTATGGCTTTGTTGGTTGAATATCTGTCGACTGATTGATTGGCAAAGGTGTCTCTGGTTGAGTTGACTCAGCAGGCCAATTGACATGACTGGAACTCTCACTTTCTGCCGACCTTGGCCTTGGTGTACTTATGTTTCCTGGGTAATTTTTCTCTCGCATAGTAATAACAGCCAAATAAAGAAACCTGTGATATTGATCTAACATTTCTTTGTATTTTTTCAGAACCGAAGTGTCAGTATTTCCTTTACCATCACAACTACACATCTCGACCTGTACAGGAAACGCCTCCGCCAATGCTCTTTCGAAAATCATTTTGTATTGGGAGTGTAACACTATAGAATGTGCGTCACCGGTCTGCGTATTAATCGAAGACGTGAGTGTGACCCACGCTTGTGTGATTTCGAAATTCGATAGTTTTTGCATGCAAGAAACAACGCGCTTCCACTGTGACTCTGGCTCCAAATTCCTTTGTATGTTTTTTACTCCCAACACAACATCCATGCTCACGCTTCAGAGCGGCACGTGGTATATACTACCGCGGCAGATATGAAGGATTCCCTCATTTCGCCCAGTTGCTGGGAGCATCAGCAACTTTGTCAACGTTGGCTGAGTTCGCCGAGTTGTATCCGTAGATGATGTCTTGCAAGCTCTGGACTTGCTGCTGGTACATGTAGATTTTGTAGTAGGCTTCGGCATCTTCGTTCAGCTTGGAAATCCAGACTTTCACGCATTCCAATTTCCTGTCACACATTCCAGGGTCCTTTGACGCGTTCACAAACATGGCATAGTGTTCATAAGTCTTCCTGACCTGTTTCGCCACAATGTAATCCAGAATATCTCGGGTGACCGAGGCATCGTTGTCGCACATGGTTGTGCAATGCTTCACAACTTGCTTCCATTCGTTGTGCAGAGTTTCAAAGTATCCGCGATTTGGGTTTTTGCCTGTAAGAAGGCAAATAACCGCCAAGTGGTGAAATGGTATCGTGTTTTTTTTCGTGAATCCAAGAAGGGGGTCGTTAGTAATTGCGACTTTTTCTTTAAGGTCGAATGACTGATGGCTGCTAAAAAAATCTCGAAGAATGGAAGCCTGCTTTCCAAGAGTCAACGGTTTGATCCTGTTTATGATCACGTGGGACGCAATTCCTGCATCATCCGAAAGTTTCAACATAATTGCCAACAAGGGGTTCCACTTTGCTGTCGCTCTGTCTATGGCATCAGTAGGGACTTTGCATATTTCTTCCAAAGTTTGAGGCGCTTTGGGTTTCGCAGCGTTTTCGGATGTTTTGATATGCGACGCATATGTTTTAGGCCCAGTGCTGGCTTGGCCAAACATATTAGCAGGTGTCTTTGCAGGGGCTTCTTTTTCACCCGAATCAGCAGCAGCAGCACTCTCTCCAACGGCCCGTGAATCAGATTGTGCGCCAATTACCAGCATTCTAGCTTCCACAGCGTCAGGTGTCATGGCATCTGGCGCACCACCCACAATAGAGGCAGAGACGGCGTCTTGCATCTTGTGCCCCCGTCTACCCTACGCGCCGACAATTTCTTATATACACGCCCCCCTCGAAAGCCGCTTTAATTTTTCAGCCCCTACTTGCACATCATAGCCTTCAGCTTCCGCCTATCCAGCGCCTTGAGCGCGATCTTTGTGATGTTTTCGACCTCTGTGATAATCTTACACGGGATGTGAAACTGCGCCTTCAGGCTCGTCTCCATCGGCAGCAGCCGCCGCAGCGCGGGGACCCTAGGCACTACCTGCAGCGTGTCGAACGCGACCACGCCCGTTCGCAGCAGATACAGCAGCCCAATCACAAAGTGATCGAACTTGGCCGGCGGGACGTGTGGCATGAGGACGCGTTTGAATGCGCCGGTAAAGTCAAGTATGGCCCGGACGCACACGTCGGCGAGCTCGTTAAAGGCCGCCTGGTTTGTTATTCGGCTGGGGATCCGCAGGCTCCCGAGCACGAAGCGCGTCTGCGCAAACATTTCCAGCATGTCCGGGCTCCTGCCCTCGAGCTTGTACGACTTTGCGACCCGCGCGAACGCGGCCGAGGCCTTGTCGCCGAGGCGCTGGATCTCCCGCGAGATGCACTGCTTGGCCATGTCCGAAAACACCAGCGTGTGCAGCCACCTGAGGACGTGGTCGCTCTCGACCCACTGCTTCGCTGCCGGCGCAGCGACGCCCATCGGCATGGCGGTGTCGGTGTACCCCTGCTGAAAGTTCCTGGTCCGGATCCAGCAGCCGGTGATCTCGCAGGCCTGGTGGTCGCTGTCGGCCACGCCGACGCAGTCGCCGCCGTCCTTGCACTGGTGGAACTGCCCGCAGACCCTGCAGCCCGCCTTGTCGATGTCGAAGACCTCCCAGTCGTCCATCCTGCACCTGTGGCAGGCCTCTGGCAGCAGGAACGGCGAGCGCACGCGGCGCCATACGGCGTAGATCGGGTCCATCTACAGATGCCATGGTGGCCGTGGCGTAAGAGGACAGTGCGGCCGATTATTTACGCTCCTGCGCATTATGCGAAATGGTCCGCCTTACCGCGCGCCAATCGACGCTGATCTTTGGCTGGCTCGATCCCCGACCCACGCTCGCGTGGGGCGACGTCGTTCGCCTCGGCCTGTCGCTCGACAGGCTGGTCTCGTATGGGTTCCGCTCCACGGATCTGCTGACGCTCCAGCCGGACCCGGCACAATGGGCGCAGCACGCGGGGGCGGGCCTAAAGCACGCGCGCCTGCTGTGGGCGAACCCGTTTCTGCACCTCGGAGCCGACCTGGCCGACGTGATGGGCATGGGCCTGACGCTGACCGACATGGTGCGGATGGGCATCACGCACGCGCAGCTGCGGAGCCACGGGATGACGGACCGAATGGAGGCGTTTTTCAAGCTGGATGAGATCGAGTGGCAGATGCTGGGCAAGGGCGCCACTATATAAATTCCGAATGCATCAGCGGATGCGCCCCTGCGCGCGCGTCGAGAGCACCGGGATGGTGTATTATGCGCACGTAGTGGAGAATCCGGTGGGAGTGTGCCTGGCGGTGGAATCGAGGCTGATACACCAGGATCTGAGGCGCGAGGCCAATGCCCGCACGATGGTCGACTGTTTCGTTTCGGGGAACCGAGAGAAGCACATCAACAGGCTGCTGGCGGCTGGGAGTGTGCATCTGGGGCCAGGGATCGTTGCCAGGGTCCTGCCGAATGCGTGGCACGACAGCGGATTCGCGGAAATAGGGTTTGCAGACGGCAGGGGAGTCTACTATGTGTGCAGAAACTTTGAGGTTTTGAGGCGGGCTCTGTTCGAAATGAGCAAAGGCACAAGGGCGGCGTTTCGATTCGAGGCGATCGACGTGCTTTGCTGGTTGGAGGACGAATTCGTCGCCAGCGGGTTCGCCGTCGAGCACAGCGATGCTTTTCTGCTGCGGGTCGATGATGCGTCGATAAGCGTGTCGCTCAGGGTCTACACCGGCATCGTGGCCACGGTGCGATGCGCGGAGGCCCACTACGTGCGCGAATTCAAGAGAAAAGAGGACGTGGTCCCTACAATGGCCACAGTCTCCAATGCCCTTCTTGTGATGCGCAGGCTGAAGGGGCGCGTGCGGGTGTTTGACGACTTTCGAAACGAGTGGGTTGCGTTTGCACTCTGCGGCGAGTGCTTCTCCGAGGCCGACGTGCTGGGCTTTCTGCTGCTGGAGCAGTCGTTTGACCTGCCTCAGCCGTACTTGTCTTCTTGGTGCAGGCTCAAGACCCCATTTGAAATGGACAAACGCGGGGGTGCCATTCGCGCTGCCGTGTTGATGAACGAGGGGTATGTACTTTTTTAATTCATCAGCGCCTTGCGAATCAGCGCGGTCTGCCGCACAATCTCGCGCTCCGCCGAGGGCGCGTGTCCGATGCGCTTCCTGTGCTCCTGGTAGCACTCCCAGCAGCAAAAGGTCCCGCCCACGCAGCACGTGAGGAAGCGGATGTGGTGGTAGTCGGAGAAGTCGAGGTCCGAGCAGCAGAGAAAGCACTCGATCGTGGGCTCCAAGATGCCCTCGAGGTCGGGGAGCACAAACTTCACCAGTTGCTGGAAAAATTCCATCGGAAGCGACGAGCGATTGGAAAGCACTTTGTCCTGCGCAGCGCGCAGCTCCCTGGCTTCTTCGACGCTCTCAGCTGCAACTTCCTTTGCCAGATCCTCCGTCAGAGCGAGGAGTTCGGCTTCGCTTTTTTCCTTCAGGATGCGGAGCTGCTCGGCTTCTTTCCTTTCGTTTTCGACGCGGATCTGCTCTGCTTCGATCTTTTCCTTCTGAATTCGGAGCTGCTCTGCTTCGATCTTTTCCTTCTGAATTCGGAGCTGCTCTGCTTTGGTCTTTTCCTTTTGAATTCGGAGCTGCTCTGCTTCATTCCTCCGAATGCGGAGCTCCTCTGCGTTTTCCCCTTCGTTTTCTTCGCCAGTCTGAACAAGCTGGCCGTCCGCGAACCAGGTTCCGTCTCTCAGGTAAAAGTTGTCGCGAGTCGGATCCAAATCACCAAACCTGCCTTCCAGCAGCTCTCTGTCCTCCTTGCTCAACGCGGCGTGCGGTTCTTCCAAAACCATTGGCTCCTCCACAATTCTGGGCGCTTCTTCCTCGTCATCAAACAGGGCTTGGATTTCGAACAGCGTGATCAGGCCATTCGAGTTGGCCAGGGCCTCCTTCCAGGCCCGTTCTGCCTCGGGAGTGGGATGGATGCGGGTGACTACCATCGGGCTGAGGTCCTTGATTTGCTTCCTGACAATGGCCTTTTCGGAGTCGTTGTCCATTGTCTTTACGATTTCCTTCAAGCGCGACAGGCACGACCTCTTCTGCTCCACGCGCTCCATGCACTGATGCGTGAGCTGATAAATCTCCTTGCGGATCGGACGCATGTCGGGGTCGGCCACCGCGTTGAGCCATTCGCCGTGGTCCCTCGCGAGGTCCCATTTCCTGTCGATTGTGCTGTACAGAAACGAGGCCATCCAAAACATCTGGCGCACAACGGGGTGCGACGCGTCGGCTTTTTGCTGCCGATTAAGGCGCACAAACTGGGACAGCCGATACTCGAGCGCCACGGCCTCCATGATGAGAGCGCAGAGCTGCGCACACAGGTTCGAGTTGCTTAGGGATCGGACGATCTCGCCGTGGATCACGCGCTGCGCAGTGTAGAGCACCGCCCTGTCTGCCGCGTCGCACCAGAGCTGCAGGAAGCGTCCCGAAAAGGTTTCGAAGCCATTGGCGACCGAAACCACAAACTCCGGATTCTTCGTGCCTGTTCTGGCAAACGGAACGACGAGCTTGCAGTAGCACTCCCGCCCCTTTGCCACGATATGGGCCAGCTCTTCCTTGATGGGCGCTTGGATGTCCTCGAACGGACAGCATCCTTGCTTTATTTCGTCGGCCACGCCAACGATGGTCTCGTTCACCTCGTAGCCACTGAACTTGTGGTGCATTGCGGCGTAGTAGCACAGAAAGTCGAGCAGAGTGGTTTCGGCCTTGTTGTTGGCAGGCGGGAGTCGTTTGAGCAGCGGCGACGGGTCGTCCATTGTTTCGATGGGGAGTGTGGACTTTGTTCCTTAAACAGACACTGCTTTATAGCAGAGAGTTCTACAGTTGGGGTTTGGATCGATTTGAGTTTTAAATTTATATTTAATTTTAAAATCTTTACAGCTCGGAAATTTGAATGGATTTGGATTTTATAATTTTATACAAAAGAGTGACAAGAAACGCACAAACCCCAAATGTCTTCTGTTCCTCCGACCAACGAAACCCAAGCTGAGTGCGTCAGGACGCCAAACGATTGTGTGGAGTTTCAGCTGAAGAGCAGGCCGGTGTTCGAGTACGGACAATGGACTCCTGGCCCCCACGGAAAAAGTTCCGAGCCAGAATCCGAGTGGATTCCCGATGCCGAGTACTATGCTCGCATCGGCGCCCCCGTGCCAGCGCACTCATTCCTGAATTGCCAAGCATTGCTGAAATGAAATGCTTGCGCCGCGTTCCCTCCGCGCGGGTACATAAAGCCTCCGATGACTTGGGCAAATGTCCATTTTCGACGGCATATCCAACGTCCGCAAGCCCGAGGTGACCATGAACTCCGGGCCGCTCCCCACGTCCGGTCCGCCCTACTTCCCCGGCGCGCGCATCAACTACGCTGCGGATCTGCTGGGCGACCACATCGACGCGTACAGCTACGGCGAAGCGGACCATGTTTCGAACCAGACGTCGTACCTCAACATCGCCCACCGGATTCAGAAGATTGTGCCGCAGCTCAACCTGCCGAACGCGAGCTCCGAGGGCACGTTTCAGCTGAGCCACGCGGTCGACGTCGGGGACATTGGCTTCGTGCTCCGGATCGACCGGCGGGGGAGCGTTGTGCCGAATATCAACGCGTTCGACCGGCTGCAGCTCAGCCGGATGGTCGATCCCATGGTCAACCTCGTCACCGTAAACTACATCCTGGCGGGGCTGCAGCGCCACTGGAGCAACCGCGACGCGGTCAACTGGCAGCAGCTGATGGTGGACCTCCGGTTTGTCGAGGACGTCTACGCCAACCGGTCGGCCTTCGACGTCGGGGACGCGATCCGCTTCGTCAGCGACACGGCCAGGCCCTTTGGCGTGCCGCACACGAGCGAGCTGCAGGGCGGCCAGCATGAGGGCGGCAGCGGGCCCGTGACGTACCCGGTCAACTTTATCAGCACCTTCTTCGTGTCGGGGCTGACGCGCAACATCTGCAACATCTGGAGCCAGCACAACATCTCGGCGGGCGACGACCTGATCTTCAGGCTGGAAAAGCTCCCGATCAGCGCCAGGGACGGGTCGATCAAGTACCACCTCAACCACTGGAAGAAGTCGACCATCATACAGCAGTTCCGGTACGAGGACGGCGGCGTCAACGAGGCGTGGCAGCTGGTGCCCGCCGTGCTGTCGACGTACGCGCCGCCGCGGATCGTGGAAGGGTACGATTACCGCGAGAACGGCTACTGGCACATCTGCCGCTCGCAGGTCATGTTCCGCAACGAGAGCTCGAGCGACCGCCGGTACACCGACGCGCCCAACTCGGGCATCTACCACGACGACCGGGCGTCGATGCGCGGCGCGTTGATTGAGGCGACTTTCGAGCCCGCGTGGGTCGAGTACATTCCATGGGCACAGCCGAGGGGGGCGAAGCGGCAGGCGGACGAGGAGCCGGGGCCGCAGGTGTATTATCAGGGCGGAGGGGGCAAGGGGAATGCGTTTTTGGGCGCACAGGCGGTGGATGCTGCGGTGGGAGCGAAACCTAAAGTGAGGTTCACTGGGAGCGGGGTTTCAGGGACAAGAGACGATCGACTTTCTGTTATGGATACGGGGTCTGTTCCAATCGAACAAACGGATTATGGAATGAATGCTGCTGACACGGCATTGACGTCTGGTGAGATTACAAGACCAAGTACGGCAAAAGCTGTTTCTGAAGAAATGGTTGGTGACATTTTGAGAACAGTTTCTGATGAAGTCGAAAAAATGGATGGTGATTTCGATGCAGAAGCAGCATTCGGGGGCCTGACCACGAAAATGCCACCCCCCTCGTCGAAAAAGCCGCGGCGGACGCTCGGACTGGCCGTGGGGCTTGGCGGCAGCGGGTCGGTTGTGGTGCATAATGTGAAGGGGGCCTGATGGCGTAATGAAAAACCAGCGCGCGTGTATATTCGACGTCTGTTTTGAATGCAAAATGCAATTCCCAAAGCGAGCCGAGCAGCGAAACAAGATCGCGCTAGAAAAACGGGCCAAGCTTGCGAATAACACATGCCCCATCTGTTGGATGCCCTTGAGTATAGGCGAAGGGAAGGTGGCAGAGTGCTGGCGCGCAGTGCAGATGGCGTTCAAGGGGAAACCCGCGTTCAGCATCCGCAACCCGAACGGCATTGGCGATGTCAGCAGGCCGGTAAAGGCGTTTGGGATCAATCCGCTCACAGGTTCCACGCAAGCAAACTGTGAGCAATGCCATTATGTGCATTTCAGCATGTTTGGTGACCACAGCGACTTGAACAATCTGTGGTACGGCTGTGAATTCTTTCAAAATATTCCGATGTGCAATAACGAGGCAGAGCCAACAAAACTTGACGTGTTTTACTCGGGAATACGGGAGGATCGAAGCATTTTTTCGGTCGCTGTTTCGAATCCGAAATTCAATGATTATATTAGGAATGCTTTGGAAGATGACAATTCGAATTGGAAAATGATTACTATTTTGGCAGTGAAGATGTTTCGGTTTTTTCCTGGTTGCACCGATTGCAATTCGCACATGACAATTTCTAAGCTCATAGAAACGCTGTTCGATCAACTTTTCCCTAGCGATACGTATGTTTCTCGTTTTCCCGCGCCGGATGCGCCTGTGCAGAACCCACCGATCCATCAAAGACCGAAGAATAAGTTTCGAAAATCTAGAAAAAAGAAGGAATTCGACGTAGAGGAGATGATACATTATCTCATGTTGAGCGGGATGCTGAAGGCTGGCATCGACGTGCAAAACATTTCCAGATTCTCAATTGCAGATTTAGACAGGCGAAAGACCTGGACGTTAAAGTATATCATCATGTGGTGCGCGCTGCAGATTATCTTTTGTCAGTGGAATATCAAGCAGACCGCCGGAAGCATAGGCCATCACCGAAATTACATGTTCTTCGGGACCATGGATTTTTACATGTCGCTCTGGTTTTATGCGTTGCATTGTTTAGGTTCCACAGAAAAACCTCAAAGCATGGATCTGACAACGATAAAGAAAGAGGCTATAGAACGCACATACACAGATGACAAAGAAACTTTAGCAGAAAATATGGCACCGTATACAATCAAGAAGCCGCTGGACTTTGAGGAATTTCATTATTATTACACTAGTGTTTTCCCTTTCTTTCTTAACAAGCATTACCCAAACGGAAAAATACACAGCAACCTGTCTCTGTCAGTGTTTTCTCTGGGAGACGGTCCTGATTTCGACGAGAGTAGCTCAACGCTAGTCGGATTGGAAAACCCCGGTGCCCTTTTGAGCGCGGTGAGAGAAAATTTAGGATTGGTTTACGGAAAGGTGTTTACAGCATGGAAAAACTACGTTTCAGCCTTTTCCGCCATGATACTCAACGATTTTGACATCCCTCTGAGCGAGGATTTGGATTTGGATACACTGCGCTCAAAAATCGTTTCGTTTTTTATCAAACCATCGGACATCATTGCGAAACGAGTCACGAAGGAAGGGCTCAGTTTCGACATCGATGCTTTCATCGACCATCAATCCCCCTACTGGTACTGGTTTCATTTCAAAAACATCACGATGCCTCAGATCCGCCGCCTGTGCAGAGAATACGACCGCGAAACGCTGCAGGGCCAGGCGTCGCCTCACTTCAAACCGGACCGCGTCGTCTGCATCACCCTCTGGCGCCGCTGGTTCCAGCTCTTCGATGCGCGGGTCAGGGCGCTGGGCGCCAGCGCTGAGAGGCCGCCTGTTGTTAGGGGACTGCTTGAGCTGAGGTCGCGGATGATTGCCGATCGCCTGGGTATGCAGACGCCTTTGTAGACTACTCGTGTTTTTTTGAAGTTACAGTGGTTCCAAAGAGGATTTGATACGGTTGCTGAATTGTGGTCTGGATGAATTGGTTTGTCTCGACTCTTACTGAAATGCTTCCCTTCGTCTTTTTCTTCCTGAAATCTTTTTGTTCGACTATTCCGTCGTATCCGCCACTGTAACTTGCATGTTCAAACACACCTTTCAGTTCATCGATGAAGCAGTGCCGATACGACTTAAGCCTGGCCCGTGTGTTGAACTCGACGTTCAAGGGGTTCCAGCAGTGTTCTATTTGCTCGGTCAGATCGATGATGGTGACTTTTTGTGTTTCGCTGTAATGGATTTTTTCGCTGGTTGTGGCTTGCGGCTTTTCGGGCCTTACAAACACCTGCAACGGCGCCTTGTCGAAGAAATAGCAGACCAGGATATGGCCGAAGTGGTCTTTCTCCGTCCCATCGGAATAACTCAATCCGCTACGAAGCAGGGTCTTCAAAATGGAGTTGTGATCTGCTACATATACGTTTTGATTGTAAAGAATAGTCACAAAGTCTGCCATCTTTGCGACGTTGGACAGATGCGCATGCAGTGCGTTTTGTTCTGTAGCGGGTTTAAAGGTTTCAAAGTGTTCTATGTACTCTTGCACTGTCTCGTTCATTTTGTCCCATGTGAAGTCTGAAATTCCACCTTGATTGTAACCAACATAGTGCCTCACCAGAGCTGCTGCTACCGAACGTAAACACACGTAGACATAATTTAGCTTGGAGATATCTGCAGCAAATTTCGCAGAATATGGTGTGTATGCGTCCACAATGAGGTCGTTGCTTTCGACCAGAGGTGGTTTCGTTGGCTTTGCTCCGCGGCTGTCGGATGTCGGCTTGGCTTCGTACTGTGCAATGGGGATGTGCTTCATATCTGAAAAATTCTTGTACAGCATAAGCAAAGTTTCGTGGGTGTTTCCGGGTTTCATTTTTTGAATCTCAGCTGCCATTAATTTGTGAATTTTTCTTTCGGATCTTTGAGCCGGGCTCTGCTTTTTCTCATCCATACTAGATTCAATGCTGTTTTCGAAACTATCCAGTCTTTGTTTAAACTCTAACAAATACTGTTCATCATATTCCTTTGTATCCACATCCTCAATGCTGTAATAAATCTGCGAAACACTGTTGAAAATGATCAGCACCTCTTTCACAAACCCTGTTTCCTTCACATCCTCGATTTTCTTCCTGGGAAAGAGACGAAGGAGAGCCGCTTCGTTGTTGTCGTCAATCCCAATAACAAGGGTCATCTCATTTGGCGTGTTTACCTCCAAGGTATGATATCCAGAGGATTCAAATGTCAGCTGCTTGTCGTGCCCGTGCTGGCCGAGTTTCGCGTACATCAAGGTAGACAATGGTTCAGGCGTGGGCTCCGGCGGACTTTCCACCGACAGATGCAAACCACTCCCTGCCAGACCGGTTGACTTCAGCACCCTGCTTATCAATCCAACGCGGTTATTGAAGGCCTCTGCATCATTCGCCACAATCTGCTTGATCCAGCTGAGGCTGATAGGTACTTTGCTCAAAACTCTGGTCTCCATGTTTTCCATGTGCCTCTTCATGTGATCGTACGGGTACGGAGACCGCACCACGCACAAAGCCCCCGGGACCTCGGTGTCCATATGCTTCACAGACGATGTGCTCTTGTATCCACTGGCAATGTGTATGTTCATGTTGTAAAGCTGTTTGCACTCGAGCCGCTTCAGTTTCTCAAAGAGTATGGGCGACGCGGCGGTCATTTATTGAATACGTTTACAACATATATACGCAGGTGCGGGGAAACACAGTCCAATCACCAACGCCGACCTAAAGCAGCTCCAGCTCCAGCTCCAGCTCCGGCGGCAGGGTGGAGCTGTGGAAGGGCCGGGGGAACCGCGTCCCGTTCTTGGTAATGATGTCTCGCGCAGAGGAGCAGCGGTACGGTTGGTGGAATTCGGAACTGGCATCAGGCATTCCACTATCACGTATTGTTTGTCTTATTGATTGATTTCTTTTTACAGGAGGGTTCTCTATAAATGTGTCGCTAGGACTTGGTTCTGCAGTTCCATTATTATTTTCTCCTGCTGCACCGTCATCATCCGGCTCCGACGGTCCCATTTCCTTACACGTATAATCAACTGGCTTTGCAATAGCCTCGGTGTCACCCTTCAAAAACGATGCCGTCGCGCCGTAGGCGCCCACAAACACCGCATTGATGGCCGGGTTCTCGTACGGACTGAGCACTGTGATGCAGAAACTGAACGAGGCGAAGCACTGTCTTGTAAAGAAATACTTATCCCCGTTGACGTATGTCAGCTTTTCTGCATGCTGGCTCGCGAGGAACGATTTTTGGAGGATGCTGTTGTCGGTGATGGAGGCAATGAAGGCACCTTTTTCTGTAGGTGTCATGGACTTGTTGTCGTGGTTCAATCTGTACGTTTCAGCAAGCGCATCGACGAGTTTATTTGGCATTTTACCTCCGCTTTTTATCGCTGCGTCGAATTCCGATGCTGTTTCGGAGACTTTGTCTTTGAACAAATCCTTAAAAAACCCAACAGCGACATCCGAAACATCTTTAGATCCGGCATTTACATCCGCCAGCCTCTTGGCAATAAATCCAGACATAAACATGGCCCGTTCGTGCGGATCTGCGCGTATACAAACATCTGAAGGATGGTTGAGTGTGAACGCGTTTTTGCCCAGGTAATGCCACTGCGATGTAGCACCGCCGGAGTCTACGCTTGCCAGTTTCAGCTTTGCATAGACGAGGCATGCTCTCTCAAACAGCACGAATTCGTTGTCGGTCTTCTTGTAAAGGTGGATGACCATTTCCTCGCACAGTGGAATGTTGTACGTCTCGTCCTTGTGTTTGACAGTCTTTTCATTCAAGGACGCGAATATCATTTTCCTGTACACCATAACTTTGTATTCTTCGGATCCTTCTTTGAACACGCGATGCGCGCTGGACTGGCAAAAACAAACCTCGTAATTTTTGGTGTAAAACAGTCTGCTGTCTTGGCCTGTGTGGAATATAAATATATCCTTTTTGTTGTCCTGATTGGCTATATTGGCAATGGATTGCACTATAGCAGTTTTCAATTTGTCTTTAATGTCGATTAAAACTGCAACGTCTGGTCCAGATGCCTTTGTCTCCATTGTTTTTTGAAACGATTCGACGAAATGTGTCAGATTCGTCTTCAGCTGAGCAGCTGCCTGAGCATCCGAAAGAATCATACTGACGAATCTAAAATTCTTATGAAAGTTTCTGTGCACAAACACTGTCTTATCCTTCACAGATCCATTGAATCCAGAATAAGCAACATCATAAACAGTTCGACTGTAAAATTTGTGCACGTGATTCACATTGGCCTGCTCATACTTGCCTGGATGCCCTTCCTTGGCCCTGTTTTGAATATCCATCACGCTGGCTTCGAATTCCAGCTTGCTGTGCTTGTCAGTTGTCCGATTGAATCCGTTCTGTTCCTCGCACACCATTGTCAACCTTGCGTTGGATGTGAAATGCACCGCCCTCATTTTTTTGAAAAATCCGACCATCTGTTGGTTCTCTCCTTCTCGCACCACGCGTTCGAATTCCAAGGACATGGCCAGCTCCAGCAGCTTCAAATCGTTCCTGATGTTGCGCAGGCTCTCCATGCACTTATAGATTGGGCCGTGTCCGCCTTGGACTGCAATCTTGTTGCAATCCGTGGAGTATTCGACTTCCTTTTCCTTCTTCTGCTTCCTCTCTTCTTTTTTTACATTGCGCTTGGCCTGTTTCAGGGCTTTGAGCAGGGTGCCTGCGCTGACTTGCGTGTCGTGCTTTATGATACCCATGGCCGCCCTGGCCACGCGTGTCGGATTGCTTTTTTCACCGCGGGTCTTACGTTCTGCTGTGCGCTTGGTCATTTGTCCCGACACGTTCCGATTGGTTTATATACATTCAGCATAGGAATGCTCTGATTCCATAAAGCGCCGACGCACATCGCCAGTACATATGCCCTCCGGCAGCAGGCGGCTGCATGAACAACTGCTTGTGCGAGTTTCTATCCAGCGTGTGGTGCCAGCTGCTCAAGGGCTCGGCCTATCGCAGCGGGCTCTCGCGCGAGGCGTCGATGGAGCTGGTCTTGGACAATCTGACCTCGAAGCAAATAAGCCTTGAACTGCACGGCCGCCGCTGCGTAGCCGACGCCAGGCGACACCACGCGTGCGGCTCGAAGGCCCTGTTTCGTGCCAAGATGCTGGAGCATAGGCGTGTTCAGGCCCAGCTGCTGCAGATACAGCGCTACAGGGAAAACGTGCTCGCGCAGATCGACGCTCTGAGCAACCACGAGATCAATCAGACATTCGTTGAGGCGATCAAAGGGGCATCCGGGCTGCAAAAGGGCGTTTCGCCCAAAGAGGTATCGACTATGATGGACGAGTTCCACGAAACGATGGGCAGCGTGAAGGAGCTGTCCGAGTTCCTGGGGCAGCCGTTGATGGGGGAGGAGATTCTGGATGAGGATCTGGAGCAGGAGTTTTTCGAGGCGTCCGCCGAGCCGGAGAAGAAGGAAAATGTCGTCGTCGCTTCAGCAAAGGTCCCGCCCAGAGTGGAGCCGCAGGAGCTGGTCATTCCTTTGGTTGCGGCATTAAACTGAAGTTCTGGCAATGCGGATAGGCTATAAACTTTTTCGCCAGCACGAGCGCCCTGATTTTCACTCCGTCGAGGATTTCGTCTTTTCGAAGGTGTTTGGCGTCGTTGTCGATCCACTCGATCAGATTCTGTATTTGGTGCACAAAGGTATGGTTGGAAGAGGACATTTACATTTTCTGCTTCCACCAAAAGCATAGGCGAAGTTGTGAGATTTTTTTCACGCCACGCCCACCACAATCGGCACGAGCTCCGTCACCCCGCAGTTTCGATCCCACTGCATGTCTGTGAGATTCGAGAAAAAGCGCTCGTCAAAGCACTGGAACACGTAGCCGTCCGCCGTGACGCGCGGCTGGCTGAAGTGCCGGACAACCAGCTCGGAATCAAGGCCATTGACGTAGGACGGACTCCCCTGATTTCGCTTATAATACGGCGAGCGGGTAGGAAACACGCCACAGACGCTCTTGGATCCAAAGAGCGCCCCAAACGATGTCATCTTAGCCGACGACTTGGCACTGCCTCGAAACACCCAGAGCCCCTCGCTCTCGTGCATTCTGCAGAGGATGCCGTTTTGTATGCCAGTGGTGTCTATGCATGCCGAGTAGAATTCGACCGTGTTGTCGACCCCTTCTTTGATGTCAAACTCAATGGTGTCCATCACGGGCACTCCCACCATGGTGTCCTGGTTGAATGAGAATAAATCCCTCGTCTTCGAAATGGCCAGGCCAAAATGCTCTGCTGTCATGAGCGCCAGGCGTGCGCGGGCCCGCTGGCAGGCCTTTCGAAGCCACCACGCCTCCTCCGAGAACGCAATGTCCCTGCACGTGAACTCGTCGCCTACGTCCAGGATGAGGTTGTAAAACTCGTCGCTGCACTTGTTGAGCCCGCCGTTGATACCGATAAACAGCTTGTGCGAGCGGACGTCCTTTTGGTACCCCCTGCAAAACGCCTGGTACAGGCCTATCGAGCAGGGGAGCTCGGGCTGCCAGTCCACGAAATCCACGTTGCGCTTGCCGCTGGTCCGCGACACGTGGGCCTCGACCACCGAGCCGTCCGCTCTCACCGAGGACATGAGGTCCACATTGTCGGGCACGCAGCGGAACGTGGCCTGGAGTGATGTTACTAGGAGTGGAAACAACTCAAACAGAAAAAAAACTCACCTCTTTTCCCAGCGCGTCCCGCGACACTTTGCTCATCAGCTCGCTCATCCGCGCCCTGGTGTCGCCCGTCTGCTGCAGGCGCATGATGTCCGCGTTGAATGCGCCGGAGGTCGAGTTCACCTCGAAGAGAGAGGTCCCGTGAAACATGGTCCGGTTGATAGGCAAAATGCCGCCCTTGGCGTTCGCCGGCACGTTTAGCTGGAACCCCTCAAGCTCACCCGACGCGTTGATGCAGTGTGTTGGAAGCAACTTCAGGCTGCTGTCATCCACCATGATGCTCTCTATAGTCTGCCTGGCCTCATTGGACGGCTCGTGCAGGGAGAACGACTTCATCGCTGCAGCGACCGAAATGGGTTGATATACGGGGAGGCTGCTATTCGCTCAATCGCATTCATAAACCGCCATATTTTGCAGTGCACAAATGCAGCAGAGCGCAAGGGACATTGCGGAAAGCTACCATCTGCTGCTGGAACTGCTGATTTCGGAGCCGTTCATGCAGGAGTGCCTGCAGGTGATTGAGAACATGTGCCTCTCACGGGAGCTCAACTTCACCGTCGGAGGCAAGGCGCCGTCGCACGAGTTCAAGCGATTTGTGAACCGACATTACTACAATTTCCTCAAAACAGCGATACGCATGGCACACGGCCTGGGCTTCGTCGTGTGGTGCGTGCGCAAGCTGCCGTCGGGCGACAGGGTGCCCGAGGTCCTGCCGCTGGGCACGTTCACGTGGACCGTGGAGCCATGCAAGACGACCGGATCGCTCAAGTACAAGGTGCAGATGGTGATCAAGGAGGTGCCGTTTGTCATCACCGAGTGGAGGCAGCCCAGTTTTAATGTCAACGAGGGCTCCATCTTGCGCGCCACGGTCCAGACGCCGTTGGCGCACTTGATCGAGGAGTACAAGATCCTCCGCGAGACCATCAAGCGCTACCACAACGCGGATGCGTGGAACACTACAGCTAGAATCGTCGTGTCGTCGGAACCGAAGCAGTTCAACCACGAAGCGTCGCAGAAGGAGGTGTTTGAGGCGCTGGATTTCCTCAAGGGGGCCATTCAGTCCAAGAAGAACCAGACCCTGTCGCAGGTCGAGCTCGCGTTTCACAACAACCCGACGAATCACAGAGAAGTAGTCTATGAGCTGCCGCCGCACCACCATCTGGAGGCGACGCCCGTGCTGAAGCCGGTGGTCGACGTCGAGTTCATGACAAGCAAGTTCCGACACTCGGTGTGCAGCCTGCTGGGGGTTCCCATCGAAATGGTCATGGCGGACAAATCGGCCCAGAAGGAATCGCGCGGCGGGAGGGCGACTTCGAGGATGTTTCAGAGCAAGATGTCCCGCATGTGCATGTTCCTGTCCGACCTGCTCGCGGAGGCGCATCAGCTCATTTACAAGGAAGCGGCCGAGTACAACCTGATGGCGCTCCCGCGCCTCGAGGTGCAGGGCATAGAGGACCTCAAAACACTCCACGAGGTGGGCGTCCTGCAGCCGGACCACGCCATCCGGCTGTCGGAGATCCTCTTGGGGACCACGGGGAAACGAAGGCAGCGGGATTGATGTTTTACTTCAGATATAAAGCACTTCGTCGCGCTTGAACCACTTGTAGCCCATCTGGCTCCATTCCTCGATTGTGATGTCCTCGCTCTCGTCGGGGGCCTCGTCCTCGCTCGCAACGGGCGGACTCTCCTCGATCGCCCTCTCCATCCTGGCGGTCTCGTCTATGCACTTCCACGCGTCGTCCGGCGTCTGCCATTGATTGTGATCCTCTGACAGCAGCTTGCACGCCAGGCAAAGCTCCTGCTCGTTTTCGCACTCGACGCGGACCCCCTCGACGGCGAAAAACACCCGCTGCCTCGCGCTGAAGCCGCCTCCGTCGCCCTTGACCACAAACGGGGGATTGGCGCGGTCCACCAGGGCGCGGACGTCCTCTGCCATGCACGGCCGCCCGGGCAGCCTGATCGGTCGCTTTCCGACGTACAGCTTCATCGCGGCTTGGTGTCGCTGCTTTCCTGGTAAGGGACGGATGCGTCCTTTTTATCGTCGCCGCCCAGCATCTTTTCGAACTCGCTCGTCAGGTCGGACTCGAGCTGGCTGTCGTCGGAGACGCACTTGAGCAGAAACTCGCCCTCGTTCAGCGCGTGGACCACGGCCAGCACCGCGCCGAGCGTCTGCGACTTGTCGAGGTGCAGGGCGCACTGGATGACGAGGGCTTCTTGGTCGCTGGGCATGCTCTTCATGTAGTGAACAATCTCTTTGATGACCTCCGGCTTGACGGGCTTGTCCCACGATTCGAGGATAGCGTGCAGGGGCATATTGATTCGGCTGCGTGCGCGTTTATGTAGGGGTTCGCTGCGAAAGGCCGGGCGTCTGTGTTTTTTCGTCTGGATATTGATTTTGCTCGCGGATGTATATAAGCAAATGCGAGTGGCGGGGAAATGTCAAGTGACGAAGCGTTAAAAAATGCTGTCTCCGAGGCGAGATCAGCGTATGAAGCTAATAAGGAAGACGCAGGACTTTTAGAAAAATATAGGACTGCTGAAGCAGCATTGCAAAAACACAGAAAGAATGCATTTCATCTCCGAGGGAAGAACGACGAACGACGTCTAATAGACGATGCTTTTTGTTTGGTTCCGTTTGTATCTGGGGCATTTCGGGAAAAGGGGGCGAAGAACTTTTACGTGGTTTCACCGTTCCTTCGGCTTCTGACGCCTAAGATTGATATCAAGACAGGAGAATGGCATCTTTATACCGCAGACACCCTGAAAAAATTTACCAAGGCCATGAATGTCTGTGACTTGACATGGCACGACACCTTGAACGATTACACCATGTTTGAAAACAACGAACAATTTATTCCGTTGGTGAAAATTTTAGAAGCTGTTCAGGAAATCGAGGATAAAATCATAGCTGCTCTTGAAAAGCACAAAAATACAATTGCTTTAAACGCGACAGAAATAAGGAATGTTTTGATGACTAAAGTGGAAAGTTTTTACAACGACGCTGGTACAGACGCATGGAAAAACCACGTTCTGGGGGAACTATCCGATTTCATCAAAAAATCGTTAAGCGTGGAAGATGAAACCAACAAATATCCATTTGAGGTCGTGAAATATGCTGAAAATCACGCATTTGATTGCAAGTATGACTTAGAAACTGTTATGAAAGGAAGTCGAGAGGCAACACATAGGGATACCATCCATAAAAAGATACATGAACAAGAAACTAATAGAGTGAAAAACATTGTGGGCAGCATGAAAGGTTATAAGACAATGTACGACGCACTTATTGTTGCTATTAAGGGTTCGGCTGCTGTTAAAGACGGTACACCAGCTAAAATTGATCCAACGATAACAAAGAAATCCTTGGCAGATGCATTGTTTTCAAACGACATGGAAACTTACAGCGGGGAGCACACGAAACTAGCAGCAATCGACAATATCATTCAAGCCCTTTTAATCGAAAGATTTGAGCTCCTTTCTTGCCATATTCACACATTTTTTATTGCATGTATTGGGAGGGGGGTTAAAGTGCATAATCTGGCAAAGGAGTTCATTGATGATGTTATATGGTACTGTCTGGCGGATTTCTTGCGGATTGGAGTTAAGGACCTTACAACCAACGGCGGACTGGTTTCACCAATCACAATAAAAGACTTTGTGAACGCCATGAATGAAGCCAAAGCAAAAGTAAAAACAGAGTCCAGGCCAAAAACAGCTGATCTGGAGAAGTCAGCCAAATATGGAATTGTGCGTTCGTCCATGGAATGGAAGAGCGTTTTCAAATCAGTCATAGCATCGGTTCTTGAAACATTCACCCCTGTAGATTTGAGCGAAAATAAGCAAGAAGTTAATTCAGATTTTCAAAAGATACGCAACACTGTCTATTCCGGATTCGCGAATTCGCAAACACCAACAGAGCTGACGAAGCAGTGCTTTCCATATGAGATTTTCAACCAGACAAGCCTGGATAAAATTGGAGGATTCGTTTCTTCAAAACACGATTCAGAGCAAAAGAAGTTTTTCATCGAATCTCTGGGCGAATCCAAGAAACCACCCCGTCGAATCGTGCTTGGAAAGTTTTGTTTTGATCCAATTAGGGACGCTGGTCTGGACTTCATCAACAAAAAACTTACATCATCAGAGAATCCAACATACAGATACTCATTTGAGTTGGCAAAGAAGATATTGTATACAAACTATCACGACGTCCCCTCGTTTGTATGCAAGCATCTGTTTGACGACGTGGAATCTGCAAATAGAACCCAGTATGCTAAGCAGTATCTACATGATATACATATTCCGATTGTAACAGGAACATCACCAGCAGGAGACTATAAAGGCCCTAAGCCTTCTACTATTACTTGGGAAAACACATCAAAATTCCCATTCACAGAACCCGACATGACGCTAAAATTGAACACCTCGGCGCTTACGCAAACCACGAAACCCCAGAATCCAGCACGCAACAAAGCGAGCAGGCAAACAACCCCCAAGAAAGAGAGCCAGCCCCCCAAGAAGGAGAGCCAGCCAGTCAAGTCCGTAACATCCACCACACAGCGCTCCACGTTAAAGATCGGACCGAATCAAGGCAGGTTGGTCTTGCACAAAGAGAAGAAGGGCCTCCAGACGTCCATAACACAAGCTCGAAAAGACAAGAAGAAGAAGAAGTAATCCGATGGACGCCGCTGCCTTCAAGGACTTTGTGCTGTGCAAGGCGCTCGACGTCATCTCCGGCAACTGCGCGTACCGAAAGTACCTGCACCAGTGCCACGAAAACGGCGAGGAGTGGGCGCAGAAGGTGTCCGCGAACGTAGCCTCCGTCTCGGCGGTCATCAAGGAGCTCCACGCGCTGGTGGACCGCGTGCGGCGCCTGCCGAACTCGAAGCTCGGCAAGGTGTGCGGCGAGATCGTCTCGTCGATGCACAGCCCCGTGCGCGTGATCCCCGGGTGGAGCACCTGTGAGTGAATTGCTTTTTTTTCTTCCTCTCGCCCGGCGTCACGCGCGTTCCTTGTGCAGGCGTCATCACCGACTGCCAGGCGCAAAACTGCATCGACGTGAGCCGCGCGACCAAGCACAACCAGGCGATCCCCGTGCACGCCAAGTTCCAGTACTTTATGCTCATGTGCTTCTACTGCTGCCGGCTGGAGCACGTCGTCCGGACCTACACCAAGATCTGGCTCGAGGGCCAGCCGCAGGACGCGGACATGAACCAGCTGACCACAAAGTTCCAGGAGCAGTCGGACCTCTTCGCCAAGATGCACGAGCGGTTCGTCGAGGGGCACGCGCACGTGAAGGCGAGCTTGGAATCGTACCTGTGCGAGCACTAGTCTCGTGCGGCAATGGTTCGTATAATTGCTTTCGGCTTCAGTGCGTAGTGATGTCGTCAGCACCAAAGTTTGTGATTGAAGAAGAGGAAGACGACGAGCCGAGCGAAAAGCCGACGCTCGAGAGCGACAGTCTCGTGTCCCCCGCCGACCGCGCCATCGGGACGCTGGGCTTCTGCAGCGCGCTTCTGGCGGTCTGCGCGTGCTGGGCGTGCTGCGGCTGCTGTGTGCGGGAGATCAAGGAGTCGTACAACCACCACACGGTGTGCGGGCTCTGCTGGCCTTGGAGAAAGTTTGAGGAGTCGGCTGAGTAAAAAAAAAATAAACTTTTGCCTTGTCGTTGTGATTTTTTCTTCCTCAACAATCTTCTCAATGGGATCCATATTCACCAGACTCATTCGCGGCCCCCCTCCCAATGACCTAAGCAAGCGCCCGCTGACGGAAGAGGAGAGGACACAGCTCATCCGTCTCGGAACGACAGCAGGAAGCCCGTCGATCATCAACGAGGCGATCCTGAGCGGCAATATCATGGACCCGATGCACAAAGAGGAGAAGACACAGCTCATCCGTCTCGGAACGACAGCAGGAAGCCCGTCGATCATCAACGAGGCGATCCTGAGCGGCAATATCATGGACCCGATGCACATGCGGCGGGCAGAAGAGATGAACGCCCAATGGGAAGAAGGGATACGCGTGATTGGGGAGGCCTTGAGGAAGCAGAAGGAGAAATTTCCCGATGAGTTGTGAGGGCCTCTCGTATGATGAGGACGGAAAAAAATAAATCAATTTCTGCTTTGACACCGCTATCATCTTCCATCTGCATTCTCTAATGGACGATGTGTTAATAGTCGTCTCCCAGTTCCTTTTATCCCGCCCCACAGACCCGTGTTCCCTCCTAGCCTTCGTCAAACTCCAAGCCACCCACCGTGCCGTTTGGCTGCGCTACAGAAACGACCACAATCTCTGGAGAATCCTCGGCTCGAGTCTCCCCAAATGGTCCCTCCCTCCGCACATGGGCCTCCGCCGCCGTGTGATCACTGGGATTAAACTTCTCCTCGGCAAATGCATCGCATGCGGCGGCAAGGCGAACCGCGTGTTCATGGCGTTTCAGGCCCGCTTCTGCAAAAGGTGCTGCCACTCGCTGCTGATCTCGGACTTTGAGCTCGCGTGGGGCCACGGGCTGGAGCACGCGGCGCCCCCGTACATTGTGCGCTACATGGACGAGACCAGGGTGCTCTTCTTCATGCGGCAGCACCTGGGCGCGCTCCCGCCGATGGAGACCGTAAAGCTCACGCGCGAGCAGGTGCACGCGTTTATGCAACGGTGGCCGGGGATGAACAGGGAGCATATCAGGAAGATGGTTGACAGGATGGGGTGATAGTAAATTTACTTGAAAAAAGAATGTTTGTTTCGCGTACAGGTCACCTAATTCTTCTGATCAGAGCGTTCTTCAGTTTAGCAGGAACATCGTTTGCTTTTATTTCAGTCCATTCTGTGCCTTCAGGATTGGACCACGCACAGAGACCACTTTTTTTCTCAATTGTAACATCAACATGTTTGTTTGTGTCGTCTGTTGAGATATGGTAAACACTATTGCCATGAGAATCATCTTTTAGCTGCCAGAACTTCCATCCACGAGAATCAATAATTTGCTTCAGTGATTCAAATGTATCTTGAAAAGTTCGCAAACGCTCAATTCTTTGACGCAGTAAATCTTCCATCTTACTTTTAACGTCCTTTTCATCTATATACGTCCAATCAGATTCATTGTCACCTATCAATGCACAGTTTCCATTTGCATATATTGTGACTTTAGCAAGGTTGTTTGTGATATCACTCGTGACCATGTACGTGGGATTACCATTTTTATCGTTACCCTGACTTTCCAATGTCCAGTTAAGTGAAGTAATAATTCGGTCCAATAACTTAAATGTATCACGAAAGTCCCGTGAACGCTCAATTCTTTGACGCAGTGAATCTTCTAGTCTACTGCTAGCTTCATTTTCTTTTATATATGTCCAGTCACTTTCATTGTCGCCTACCAAACCACATCTGCCACTCTGAGCTATTATAATTCGAGAATAATTGTTTGCAATATTACCAGTGATCTTGTATCCAGGAAGATTCTGAAAAGTTATGCTTTCAATTTTCCATTTATTTCTCTCAACAATGCGCTGCAATAAGCTATATGTATCATCAAAGCCTCCTTGCAATATAAATTGATCCTTTGAATCCATGGCATCAACAAGTCTGCTCATGATACTCCACAATCTTTCGTTGCGCATCTGAAAATAAGCTCCGTCAAGTCTTATGTACTGGTTTTCGGTAGACCAGATAAAATATCACTCATAAAACTCCTCAAACAGCTCAATCACAGCCTCCCAATGCGCGCGCTCCGCTTCGTCGTTGCAAGGCATCAGACGGGACCTGACGAAATCAAACGGCGAGCTGAACTTGATGGTCTCCTCGAACGGATTCGCATCGAATTCCACAAGAGCTCTGATGATTTCGAAGTTCGAACACTCCTCGACCGCAAAGCGCAGCGGCGTCATTATGTCGGAATCGATATTGAAGTTTGTGTCGGCCCCGGCGTATAGAAGCGCCTCGACGCAGTGAATGCAACGGGAACGGATGGCGAGAATCAGTGGCGTGACCTTGTTGAACGGACGGTTGACGATGGACTCGTCGCTGCGCGCAATCATGAGCCGGAGGACCGACGTTTGCCCGTTCAGCGCCGCGTGATGCAGCGGTGGAAAGTGCATTTGGTTGAGATGCATTGCATGGGTGTCTGGTAAAACGAGGGCTAGCGGGTCGAAGTCTTTTTGGCTGAGTATGTGTCGAATCGCGCGTAAAGATCCTTCTTTGGTCTTGGCGTAGATCTGGGCCATTTGTGATTTTTTTCGTCTGTGAGACAACTTTTCCCTTACTCACTCGTTCGTTTTTTAACTGACTTTTCCCTTACTCACTCATTCGTGCTTTTTTTTATCAAAAGGTTCGAATTCCCCCCTGCAATGATATATTTATCACAAAGACAAGCAACCCTGAAATGCCACGTGTCATGGAATGTGCAGACCTATGCGTTGATTTCATATTCCCTCATCTCACACCACGAACCCTCGGTCTGCTGGCCTGCTCGTCCAAGAATATGCGCCACATGGCTGACGACGAGCGCGTGTGGAAGCGACAGGCAGTGCTTGCCTGGAACGGATTCTACTACCGCTTTCCCGATGCGAGCATCCAATGCGACAGCCGTGCGATGATGGATCAGTTTCTTGCCGCTCAGCGCCCGCAGGTCGGGTTGAGAGAGTATCCAGTGATCTGGATTGGGCTGAATGAGTATCGCGCGATCAAAACCGATCCGTGGCGCGAGTGGGATCACATTCTCTGTGCGCTTGAGATCATAGGCGACGGGTACAAGACGCTCGGCTGGGTTGAGACAAGTCCCAAGCAAGTGGTGCGCCGCGATCTGCAGAGCGGGGGAGCAGTGGGGATGTTTGGGCGTAAATTATGGGTTGAGGATGCGAAAGATGAATGGTATGACGAAGTGAATGCGCTGAATTCGGAGACGGAAAGTGATTACGAGGACCAGACGGAAAACGAGACTGAAACAAGCGACAGCAGCAGTTGCTGCAGCTAAGCCATTTGTTAAAAAGCGGCAACTCTTCTTTTACTCACAAATTGATCAATCACTCAGCAAATGTGGCGGTCTGTCTTGATTTTCGGAATGGGATTCGTCTTGGCGTTGGCTCTGACGCCCGCCAGCTGGATTGGCGAAGACGACGATCCGTTTCTTCCCAGCAGAAGTGAGGAGTCGGAACCGCACTGAAGTCAAAATGGCTTCAAAATGCACAATTGCTTCGAAGATATTTGCCTCTGCACCGAAAAAAATAAACTCCCATCCTCTTACACTCCCGGCCCGCGCCGATCAAACACATGCGTCGCGCCCTGTTTATTTTATTAGCCGCCATGTGGACCGCGCACCTGAGAGCGGAGCTGACCAAGCCAGCGTGCCTGATGGAGACCATACGCTCGTGCTCGGAGCAGATCATGTCGCGGCACCGCTCGGGCTGCACCGAGGCCATGTACCAGCGGCTGCTGCAGGTCGAGCTGTACCACCGAAACATCCCGAGCCTCGCCGAGGTGGACGTGTTCACGATGTCGGGGTCCGTGCCCGTGCACGCCGGGCGCCTGGACCTCGAGATCGACCATCGGGTCATTCTGGAGCTGAAAGTCGCGCCAAAGATCGTCCCCAAGCACATCCAGCAGCTCCAAAAGTACGTGCGCGCGCGGATCTCGACCGGGATGAACGTCGAGGGCGCCGCCGTGGTGTGCTGGACCGACAAGGACACGGTCGAGTTCCACGAGCTGCCGCTGCCGTCGCGGTCCCCGTATTTTCGTGTGAGCCTCAGGGGCGAATGAATCTACAATAGTTTTATTCGAATATCCGGTATACTGTTCTCCTTGAACACAATCATCTCCGACCTCGCCATTCCGGCTGCCACCGGTTTGGCAGGCTGCGGCTTCTCAACCGCTTCGTCCACCACCACCTTCCGCCTAAACCCAGCGCACAGCGCGAGCCCGGCGACGCAGAGGGCCGCGATCACGCCGCCGCACGCGTAGAGGGCCAGATCCACGGCCACGTCGCAGTTGGGGCCCACGTACCCCGGCAGGCAGGTCCACTGGCACTGAAAGGTCGCGAACCAGTTGGCGCTGAAGACAAACACCGCATTGTCGGGCTTGGAGTTCGCACAGTAGATGCAGACCTGCCGCCCGTCGGGGTAGAGCACCGGGTGGCACGGCTGGCCGTACCACGAGGACCGCCAGTGGATGGTCGAGGACCCGATCCACTGCATGGGGACGATTTCGTAAAAGATGTAGAACGCGGGCTCGACGCACAGGAACAGCATCGCCACGAAGCTCGGGTGGATCATGGTCTGCACGCTCCACTCGCCCGGCGAGGAGCTGCCCTTCATCAGGTCCCTGGCCGTCAGGTTCGCGCCCTCGTCGCACGTCGGACCCAGCGCCGTCAGGAGGTCGTGGTCCCGGTACCGCGCCGCGATGTCCCACAGGCAGCAGATGTGCTTGACGCACGGCTCGACCCACGGGACGCCGACCGAGAAGAGCAGCACGGGGATCAGGTCCGACGCCTCGTACGCGCCGGACAGCCGGATCCAGTCGTTTTCGACACGGGCGGTGAGGTTCTTGAAGTGCACCCCGCGGGTGCTCGAGTCCAGGGGAAACATCGGCGGGCGGTGTAGGGAGGCTTTTTGTAGTAAGGCAGAAGCGACTTAATATCATCAGCGAGCGGATGCAGGGCGTTTACCCTTTCTGGAATCGAGTGGGTCGAATGAGGCGTTGGGGTCGAATGAGGCGTTGGGGGGTTCGGTTTCCGAGCCGCCGAAGATGTCGAGGGAACCGCCCGTGTTCGCCTCGAGATTGGCGATTCTTGCATTGTGATCCAGAAGCTCTTCTCGTAATCTCAGAATTTCGGGAGGCATCGAGTCTGCGCCGCCAGTGATCCGGTCGATGGCTGTGTTTACTATGCCGCGAATCGTTTCTGGTGATAGTCTGGCAGAGACTCTGGCTTCGATTTCATCTTGGATTCGTTGGTCGAAGGTGACCGGTTCAGCGGGCGTAGAACCTTCAGTTACGCCCTCTATTTTCTCTATTCTTTCTTCAAGCTCTCCCACAATGACCTCGACTTCGGCCAATTTTACTGAATGGTCGTGAATGTATCGGTTTATTTCTGAATTTGGATCACTTATCAAGTCTGCTGTTTTTTCAAGATTTTTTATTTTGTTCTCAGCGTCAGCCAGTCGTGCTGCATGATTGGTTAGTGTTTTGTTCATGGTTGAATTCGAATCGTTTATCAGTTGTGTGCATTCTGCTTTACAGGCTTGAAGAATCTGAGCGGTCGGATCAGGTGAAGGGGTTGTGAGGGCGTTTATAGAGACATCAAGTGCTGCAAGTTTAGTTTCCGTCCTGGCTTTGTATCGATTGTATTCATCCGTTTTCATCTGATTTTGCCGCTCCATTTCTTCGATTCTCAAGACGAGTGCAGCATTCGCTTTTTCTACCGATGAAATTTGTCTATCGTGCTGCTTTGCAAATCTCGCCGCGGTTTCCATATCCTCTCTTAAGTTTTTCAAGTTGTCGGACAGCCCATTCGGCACTAACGGTGCTGTGATATCTCCACTGTCACTAAGAGGTGTTCCGATATACCTGAAAATACTACTAACATGTTGAAAAAGAATCTGAAACTTCCTTTCCATTTCAGCAACCCGTGTTTCAGCCGCAGCAGCCTGTAGTCTTACTAATGCATTAACCCTAGCATCAAATGCTGCATCCCTATTTCCGAATTCTACCTGGGTCTTTGTTTCCAACGCCTTCAACTCATCTGCGAAACCCCTTTTCATGATCTCCATCGCTCCAGTTTTACTACTATCCGACATTCCACCCGACAATAAGTCCTTCACTGTGCTCACCAACCCAGTCACCCTCTCGTTTGCATTCGCTGTCAGCACCTCCGTGTGCATCTTCACCTGTTCTGACATACGCGCCTCCCTATCCCTCATCCCCGCATCCACGGCCGTCATCTGCTCCATCCACGCCTTGCCTTCCTCTCTGAGCTTCACCACCTTGGACAGTGCGGATTCGGCCTTGTTCTGCGCCTCCGCCACCGCGTCCAGCAGCACCTGGTAGTTCCTACCGCTGTTGGAGTCTCCGCCGTCCCCTCCGAGGAACCCGACCCGCTTGCTGTCGCCCTCATCCTCAGGCCGCACCACAATCAGCCTCGAGATCCGCGCCACATAGTCCTCGTCCATCCCTCGAATGTCGTTCACCCTGCGGAGCGCCCAGACGAACAGCGCGGTGACGGTCTTCTTGTACTCAAACTGCAGGTCGCGCTCGTACCGCCCGGTGCCCGACCCCAGCGTGAACGGCGCCGACGCGCACACAAACGCGCCCACCGCCAGCGCAAACGCCTCAAACAGCTTGTCATGCCGGCGGTACCGGTTGGCCGTCGCCCGGTAGTTGTCGGTGCGGATGATCTCGGCCTGGCACAGGTGCAGGATCAGCTGGATCTCCGACGCCTCCACCTGCTCGTGCAGCCCCATGATCAGGAACCGCCGCCGCTGCAGGTTCATCTCGCGCACAATCTCCAGCATCGACGCCGCGGCGGCTCGGACCGTCGTGGTCCCGGCCAGGCCAGGCAGGTAGCGCTTCTTGACCAGCTCGGTCCACGCAATGTCCTTGAGCGCCGCGAGGTCCGCGTCCGTCACGGGCTGGTCCTGGTTCCGCGCCACCCAGATCATGCTCATCGGCATCTTGGACGCCCCGGCCACCAGCTGCGCGTACCGGAGATCGCGCTGCACCAGCTCCTCGCACTTGAGCAGCTCCGCCGTCAGCGTCGGCACCGGCGCCACAAACGGGTCCACCACCATCTCGTCCTCGGCCACGTAGAACGAGCCGCCGTTCATTCACCGCTTCCGGGAAACGGTTTTTGTATGCGGGGGGCTTAAAGTTGAAGCATGCAACCTGTAAAAGCACACTACTTGTGTGTGCAAAAGTGACACTTGAAGCGCTGCCAGTATATTCAGCCGCCCTGCACACCGTATATGAGCGCCATCATCGATATGCTGGAAACAGACCACGTCCACCATCCGACCCAGCCCTCCAGCCACACGCTGCACCACATCATCCGCTACATTGACGAGAGCGCACAGAACAAGCTCGACATCCTCGCGGAGGCCATAGTCCAGCTGCTCCGATTCAC
>Ga0214172_1000036_pt1 | contig 72457 bp, 41 predicted proteins | sample TroBogEpilimnion_29_FD_153010 | JGI IMG/M metagenome (GOLD analysis project Ga0214172, IMG submission 153010) | Freshwater microbial communities from Trout Bog Lake, WI - 12JUL2007 epilimnion | ecosystem: Environmental > Aquatic > Freshwater > Lake > Epilimnion/Euphotic zone | place: Trout Bog...
GGCCACCTGCAAAACCCGCCTCCGCAAAGACCTGCCCACCGCCGCCAACCCCTTCCTTTTTATCGCCAATATGTGCCTATGTTATTGTTAATTGCTATATCAAGCAGAAGCAACCCCCCTTGGCAAAGGGCAGGGCACTTCACCCGTAACTATTCAATTTTGTAGCCGCCGAAGTCAGGAGGCTCATTCCCGGCCTTCGTGTCTTCCGGGTTCAACCCGTTCGGAAACCGCCTCAAGTCGCCACCGGCTTGGCTTCCGCTTTCAGCTTCGTCTCCGGCCAGTAGGGTTTGCGGAAGGCGTCGGTGAAGTCATAGCCGTTCTGAAAATCGTCACGCGTGTCTTTTTCGGTGCGCGCCAGCAGGCCGATCTCGACCATGTTGAACACAATGTCGCCAAAATCTTTGCAGGTGAGGATGCTCCATTCCTCGAACACCGTCGCCGTCATGGGCCCGAACTGGACCAGCGCAAATTGCCGCAAGCCGTCGAGCAGTTCCTGGCCGGTGACGTGCCGCACCTTGCCCTGATTCTCGCGCCCCGCCAGCTTTTGCGTGAAGTCGAGCGCCTCGCGCATGAACAGATAGGCGTCGCGATGAAAACGGGTGTCCGTCGCGAGGATTTGATCCACGGCTTCGTCAAAATTGACTTCTTGCATATCAGGGTTTGAACACTTGGCTGCTCGTCGTAGGCGGATGCGCGGTGCGATAATACTTCACCGCCAGCCCCGTCACCAGCAACCCGAAGACGATGCACAGAATCAACATTTCCTGCGGCGTCAGCCGGTTCATGTCGTCAATGTAACGGGAGAAGTGCTTTTCAGCAAGGGGCGCTGTGCACGATCCGGCCGCGCGGCAGGCGTCTGAGGGATTCAAACTGAATTCGGCGGCGTACTCCGCGTGCGCACTGTCCTGTTCCGTAAATCATATATCATGTAGGAGCCGACGTGAGGAGGCTCAATCTGGGCTTTGGTTTTGCCTCCGTCTTCCAGTCACTCCCGGACCGCGAGTGGTCCCCACTCGCAGCGCGTCGCCAGGTCAGGGGATGATTAAACTTAAAATCGGCAGTCGAAGGGACCTTCAAAAAAATGAAACAGCCTGAAATATGAAATAAAAGCTGGAATGGCAGTTGCGGCTCCCTGTAAGCATTCCCATTCCGGGTGCCATAGAGCGGTTCAGTAATGACTTGTCTCTGTCGTTTGTTTCGTGGTTTCTACTGTTTTTTTCAGGTTCAAAGATCCGCCAGCCGGACATTGTGTTCCTGGCAGAACTGTTGCCAGCGGTGGCGGTGGCGGAAATAACGCAGCAGGCTGACCGGCCCCCAGGTCATCCCGCCGGCGCGGGTGGTCTTTTGGGTCAGGGCTTGACGCAGGGCGGCTAAGCCCTGTCCGGGATACTCCGTCCAAGTGCGCCCCACGGCCCAGAGGAAATGCGCATCGCTGCCGCCAAATTCCGCCAGCGGATGGGCCTGCCGCCGATTTCGCCACAGGGTGCGCCAGTTGTTCAAACATTCGGTGACGGTGGAATTCCGCGTTTCAATGCCGTCGAATGGCAAATCAATGAAGCGTTTCCCGACTCCGGAAAAATTCTTCAAGCCCGGCACCCAGGCCAGGGGATGCGGCGCCAGGGCCAGGCCGCCTTGTTCGTGGATGGCGGTCACCGTTTCCATCGCGCTCATGCCCTTGGGAACGGGCCGGCTGATGCCCAGGCCCAGGATGTGCCCGTCGCGGGAGGATACTTCCAGTCCAGGCACCAGTTCCAGATCCTGCAGGTGGTCGTTTTCGGGCCGGAGTTGAAATTCCCGGGCGCGTTCCCAGCCCTCAAAGGTGTCGTGGTCGGTGATGACAATCAGATCCAGATCCGTGCACACCGAGGCGTAGTTCATCAGCATCGCGGGACTCATCATCCCGTCGCTGGCGGTGGTGTGCATGTGTAGGTCGGCCTTACCCATGATTATCGTTGGTGTGCTGGTACCTCTAGCACCGCCAGGCCAAACGCGTCAATGTTATACGGGTTTGGCCTTGCGACGGCGCGGCAACCGTTTTAGCCTGCTGCTGCTTATGGCGGCGATCGGCAGATTTTCCAAAGGCGAAGAGATTTTCTACGCCAAAGTCGTGGACGGTGAATTATTTCGCCTGCGTGGCGATGTCTTCGGGGCGCCCTCGTACGACCGCAAGTCCACCCCACGTCAGGGCGTCAAGACGCTGGTGCCCGTCGTACCCGGCAAAATCATCGCCATCGGCCTCAATTACGCCGACCACGTCCGCGAGATGAAGCGCGAGGTCCCCAAGGAACCCCTGTTCTGGTTCAAGGCCACCACCTCGCTGCTGCCGGACGGCGGCAAGATTGAAATTCCCTTTCGCGATCATCGCACGGATTTTGAGGCGGAACTGGCCATCGTCATCGGCCGTAAAATCCGCAACGTCACGCCCACCACGGCCGCCCGCTATATTTTCGGTTACACCGCCGCCCAGGACATCAGCGACCGCACCATTCAAAAAGCCGAGTCGCAATGGGCGCGCTGCAAGTCCTTTGACACCTTCACACCGCTGGGCCCCTACGTGGAGACCAAAATCGATCCCCACGGCTTGAGCATCCAGCAGTTTCAAAACGGCCAGCTCCGGCAGAATTCCAACACGCGCGAACTGATTTTTAAGCCCGCCGAAATCGTCAGTTTCGTCTCCACCAACATGACGCTGATGCCCGGCGACGTGATCCTCACCGGCACGCCCAGCGGGGTCGGCCCCATCCATTCCGGCGACAAGCTGGAAGTCCGGATCCAGGGACTCGCCGCCCTCACCAACACGGTCAAGTGACCCGCCATGGCCCGGCCCGTATTCCGTCGCCCGTAGCGTTTTTCATTTTTTTTAAATTCAGGTTTCAGGTTTTCGTAGAGGGTCCCTTTGTTCCTTCGTTACTGGGTTGTTCACCCACTGCTTTTCCCCCGCTATTACGGATAAATCAGGCGGTAGAATTCGGTCCTGTTGGTGCGCAGTATCGGCAGGCTCATCTGGTTGGTGCCGGCCGAGTTGGCGACGGGGCCCCAATCGTTCGTGTTCCGGCTGATGCCGTTGGCCAGGTTGTTGGTTTGCGTCAGCAATCGCCAGCCGGTGTGGTCCAGGGGCCAGGAGAGAGTCAGATTGGTACCGCCGCTTACCGTGGCCACGAGGTTCGTCGGGGTCAGATTGACGGTGGTAGCGTTGGTGAGAGTCAGGTTGGCCGGGGCTGAGCTGATCGTGCTGCTCCCGTCATACGTCACCTGCGCGAGCACCGAGTGAAGGCCATTCGCCGCACCGAACCAGGTGAATTGATAGGGCGGCGTGGTGGCTTGGCCGAGCAAGGCCGCGCTGTCATAAAACTTCACCGTGCCGATGGCGTGACTGTTCGTGGTGACAGTGGCGGTCAACAGGAGGCTGGGGGACGCCGAGAGGGTGCTGCCATCCGCCGGGGCGGTGAGTGTTACCCCGGGCAGCGCCGTCGTCGCCGCCGTGATCAAGTTCGTGATCTGCGCCGGGGAGAGCACTTGATTGAACAGGGCCACCTCATCGATGCCCCCATTGAAGGAGGCACCATACGGACCATAGCCGATGTAGGCCTGGCTGGTGTATATCAGGGGCACGGGGACCGTGTGAGTGAAAGCATATTCCGACAAGGTGGCATTAGTGGCCATGTAGAGCACGCCGTTGGTCTGGGTCATGACGAGCGCGAGGAAGGTCCACTGGTTGACCGGCACCACCAAAGCTGACGAGCTCTGCACCGAACCGTCTTGGATGTAAGCGGGGTGATTGTTGCCACCGTCGAGAAATAACCCCGAGATCGGGCTGCCCCCCGTGGCCCGCCAGGAAATAATCCCTGGATAGCTCTGTGTGCCGCTGCGCTTCACCCAGACCGTGATGGTGTAATTGCTGCTATTGAGATTCAAGGCCGGAACCGAAACCCTCGCCGTCACGCCGTCGAATTGATACGCGGTGTTGCCGCTGTCGAATCCCGGAAAAGCGGGTACGATGGGGCCGCTGACCCCGTAGGTCAGGCTGCCCACATTGGTGCCGTTATAACTGCCGACTGAATCTATCGCCGTTATGCCGGAAGTTTCGTTCAAGCGCCAATACGCGACGGGGCTGTCTGCCAGTAACTGCGTGCGATACGGCGGCGGAGCGATAATGGTCAGCGGCGAGACCGAACTGGTCGCGACACCTTCACCGTTGCTGACAATCACCCGGTAGAGTCCGTCGTTCGTCGCTTGCGCATTGGTCACGGTGTACGTGGCGCCGTTCGCGCCGGAAAGGGTGCTGCCGTTATATTGCCATTGATAAGTCAGCGGCGGCGTGCCGATGCCCGAGGCCGTGAAGGTGAAGTTCGCGCCGGAATAGCCGGTGGCGGTGGTGGGCGAAACCACCACCGTGGGCGGGCCGAGCGCAATCTGCCACATGCCGCGTCCGCCGGTGACGGCAATCAAATCATTGCGCATCCAGAAAAGCTGGGCCGTGGTGACGCTCGCCGGGCCTTCGTTGTTTGGCGACCACGTTACGCCGTTGTCCGCCGATCCAAAGATGCCAATCTCGGTGCCGAGGTAGAGATAGTTGTGATTGAAGGGCGCAATCGCCAGGGAGCGAATGGGGACAGCGGGCAGGTTGCCGCCCAGATTGGTCCAGGTCGTGCCGCCATCGGTGGTGCGCCAGACGTTGTTCGTTTTGAATCCGCCGAACGTGGCATAGACGATGTTGGCATTGGTGGAGTCAATCGTCAGGCTGTTGCAATAGCGGCTCGGAAGATGGGGTGTGCCGAGATTTTTCTGGGTCCAAGTGGGCGTGCCCGCCGTGCCGTTGACCGTGGCGTAAAGGGATCCGTCGTTGTGTCCCACCCAGATGATGTCCGAGTTGCCCTGCGCCACGGCGAGGGAGCTGATGAACGAGCCGTTCGTATTGCCCGCTTTGATGTTGGCCCACGCCACGCTGGTGGCGGGTGACGCCTTCACATTGACGCTGCGCCAGAGGTTGCTGCCGCCCGCGAGCATGGTGTTCGGGTTGTTGGGATCCAGCACGAACGGCGCGATGAAGTTGGCACTGGATTGGCCGGGGGCGTCGGGATCGGTCGGATCGGGATTGGCAAGGCCAGCATCCCCCAGCCCGCCACTGAAAATGTAGGTTGAGCTATTGATTGAACCACCGGTGGTGCTGCGGTGAATCTGCAAGTAGGTGTATTCGCCGTAAACATAATTCGGGTCTGTCGGGTCCGCGGCGCAGAAGCCGCCATCGCCGCCGTATGTCGCGACCCAGCCCTGCGACCCCGTGGCGGGCGTATAGGTCACCGTGCCGTTATCTTGCGCGCCGCCAACGATCGTGCCGGAAGTGGCATTGCCGGCTCCGCCCCAAAACTCGGTCACACCCAGGTTATGGTTGAGAAAACTCCAGCCACTGGTCGGCACAACCGTCAAGGCGTTGGCGGCGGAATAAATGCCGCCGTCATTGCCGAAATAAACCGTAGTCTGGCTGGTGCCGTTGTAATTCGCCGCGCTGACGATGGCATGATGGTCGGCATGGGCGGATGCCGGAGCCAAAGACCATTGGCTGATCTGGGTCAAATTGCTGCCGCCGTCGGTGCTGCGGTAGAGGTCCAGCCCGCCCACGATCAACGTGTTGGGATTGGTGGGATCCACCCAAATGCAATTGGCATACCAGCCCTGATTGCCCAGGTAATTCGTGCCCGTCAGGTAAGTGCCCGTATTGCGCAAGGTGTAAGTGGCCCCGCCATCCGTCGAAACAAAAATGGCCCCGCCATTGGTGTCCTCGGAGGCATAGACAATGTTGGGGCTGGAGGGCGCGTAAGCCACTTCAATGAGGCCGTCTGGGGCCATCCCGATGCCGGTGGCCAGCGTCCAGTTCGCACCGGCGTTGGTGGAATAGAGGGCGCTTGACGCCGTGTAAATCGGACTTCCCGAGGCGATGCACTTGCCGCCATTCGACGGGTCGAAGGCCAGGTCGGTCATCGGGGCCGCACTATAGGTCTGCGTCCAGTTGGTGCCGCCGTTCGTGCTGCGCCAGATGCCGCCGCCCGTATTGCCGTCGCTGGTGCCGGTGGCGGCGATCAGCATCAAATGATTCGTCGGGCAAATGGCCAGCCGGTTCACATAATAAAACGCCGCGTTGGTGGTGGCGGGGAGCTGCTGCCAGGTGACGCCGGCGTCGGTGGTCTTGAAAATGCCCGCGCCCTGTAACGCGCCCCCGTTTTCATAACCCTCGCCGGTGCCCGCGTAAATAATGTTCGGCGTCGTCGGGTCCATCACCAGTGTGGCCACCGCCAGATTCGCCATGTAATCGTTCAGCGGATACCAGCTGGCGGCCCCATTGGTCGTCTTCCAAACGCCGCCCCGGATGCTACCCACATAGAGCGTGTTGGGATCAGTCGGGTGGGTGAGGATCGCGCGCAAACGGCCGCCGATGTTGCCCGGCCCCAACTCGATCCAATTGGTCCGCGCCAGATCGGCGATCAGCGGATGGATGCCGGTGGGTTTGGGCGCGGTTCCGCCAAGCCAGACGCTGGAATCAACGGCCATCGCTTGTTTTTGCTGCAGGGCCAGGGCGAGACCGTCGGCTGGAATGGTGCCGTGTTCATCCTGGAGCCGCAGCCGTTGGAACGCCGCTTCCGCGCGATGATCAGTGGGCTGGAGGGCGGGGGATTGCGCCAGGGCGGTGAACCGGCACGCCAGCAAAAGCGCGGTGACGAGGGCGAGACGCAGGGTGGTTATCATGAATTGAGGTGACCGTTGTTGAACTCATCAAAGATGCCGGCGATGAAAAAAGGCACGTTCGAGAGGGGACATTCCAGAAAATAATGATACCCATGAATTTCTTTTTTGTCGAGGTTCATTGCCGCTATGAGTGTGGCTTCCCTGGGAGCGCTGGCATCCCCCCGCCACGTTTTTCTTCCACCCCTTTTGCGCCTTTTTGCGGCCATAAATTCCGCTTTTAATTCCACCCGATTCCGCCGAAAATTGCATTTGACAAAACAACCCCGCTGGCCGAAATAAGGGATGCACCCTAAGTTCATTCAGGTGAATGCGAGTTTTTTTGCGGAGCGGTTTGAGGCCGATCTTTGACATGCCGATGTTGTGTAAACCGTTGAGTGTCCAGCGCTGCCCGGTCGGAGCCGTCCCCGCCGCCCGGGCCCTCTCTCTTCTTTCGATGATGACTGTTCCCATTTCTACCGCCCATAAGCCGGTTCCCATTTTTTCCTGCTCGCCTTCGTGGCTTCGCGTTGAATTGATCGGTGTTTCCACTTTTCCCTAAAACTGGTTTGATTTCTAGTCAGAGTTCCTTTGCGCCTTTGTTGTTCACCCCGCCGTTTTTCTTTCAGTTAAAGAACCTGACCGGAAAAATGTCCTCTGGCGGTCGGAAAAAGTCGGTTTTGGATCCTCTATCAACGACTTACAACAGTTGAGGCAGGGAAGGTTAAGAAATGGTAAAGTCCGTTACTGTAGGAGTCACCTGGAAGCTTATGAATAATAATTGGTTGAATTCCCCTTGGCGGCCTTGGCGCCTTAGCGGTTCATTTTATCTGTGTTGGCCGTCCGCAAGGACTGGAATAGTTCGTGGGACCGTAAAAAAGTATCAAAAAGTGTCATCCGCTCCTGTCATCTGCCCGCCACTTTTCAAAATATTTCATTTTTTTGGTCAGGTTTGGTCAGATCCGCAGCTTGAAACTGCGAAATTAACCCATGGCGTATTTTGACGCGCACGCCAAACGGGGTGAAAAATACGCCAAAACCCACCAAATCGCGTCAAAACCCGCCATGCCCCCGTAAAAAAATTCCGCTTTTCGCTTTTGCCCAATCTGTGTCCATCGGTGGTTCAAATAAATCACTGCGCTTTCAGGCCGAAATGGGCAGGAAAACCGCTGTGATTTTAGAATTTAAACCTATGTCAAACGATAGTTATTCACAATTAGTAGTGCTACAACTTGAATTGTGCACAACATGTAGTGTTTTCCTCTTTACATAAACCAGCCGCTTTGGTTGGCTAGACCTCGCATAGATTATGTATCTCAAGAATCTCACTGTTTTGGGCTTTAAGTCCTTTGCGGATAAGACGTCGCTGAACTTTCAGCCGGGCGTGACGGCCATTGTCGGGCCCAACGGTTGCGGCAAATCCAATGTGTCGGACGCCATCCGCTGGGTGCTCGGCGAGCAATCAGCCAAGGCCCTGCGCGGCGGCGAAATGGCCGACGTTATTTTCAACGGGACGGATAGTCGCAAGCCGATGGGCATGGGCGAGGTGTCGCTCACACTGGGCGGCGTGGGCGAGGAGAGTCTCAAGGCGGCGGGCGTCGAGGTTTCCTACGACGAAGTCACCCTTACTCGCCGGATTTATCGCGATGGCGGCAGTGAATATTTTCTCAATCGCACGCCGTGCCGGCTGAAGGACATCCAGCAGTTGTTCATGGGCACCGGCATCGGGCGCACGAGCTACAGCATTCTGGCCCAGGGCCACATCACGCAGATCCTTTCCAGCAAGCCCGAAGATCGCCGGATGATCTTTGAGGAAGCCGCTGGCATCACGAAATTCCGGTCGCAGAAAAAAGAGTCGCTCCGCAAGCTGGAATACACCGAGCAAAATCTGCTGCGCATCGCCGACACCATCAAGGAAGTGAAGCGCCAGATCGGTTCGCTCCAGCGCCAGGCCGGCAAGGCCCGCCGCTACAAGGAAATTTCGCGGGAACTGCAGCATCTTGAGACCCAGCTCGTGCGACATCAGTTTGATGTGCTGCAAGGGGAGGTCACCGAGCGCCAGGAGATCGTGGAAAATCTGCGGAACGAAATCGAGACCGGCTCGGAGGACGTCCTCCGGTTTGAAAGTGAAATCACCACGCTGCGTGAGCATTTGTCCGAACTCGAGCAGCAGGTCTCCGTCCAGCAGCAGCAGGGACTGGAGCTGAAGTCGGGTATTGACCGCAATGAGAGCCGCATCCACTTCAATGAGGAGCGCCTGGCCGAGATCGAGTCGCAGAACGCCAAGGCTCTGGCGGAGATCACGCAGGCCGAGGAGCGCTGTCAGGCGGCGTCGGGCGAATTGCTGTCAGTCACCGAGCGCCTGGCTGTGGCGGAAGCCGCGCTGGATCAGCACCGCGAGAGCTTGCAGGCCCGGCGCGAGAGCTTGCAGCAGATTGAAAATGATTTGCGCGAACGTCAGGAGCAGTTGCGCCAGGCGCAGTCCACCGCGTATTCCGCCGCCCAGGATCTCTCCCGGCTCCGCAATGAAATCGCCGCGCTGGATTTGCAGAAGCAGGGCAACATTGTCCGCCTGGAAAAACTGTCCTCCGAAAAAGTTCAGCTCGAAGTGGAGCGCACCGGCCTTGAACTCCGCCTGCAGGAATTCACGGCGAGCGTTGAGCTGGAAAAATTGACGGTCGCTACCACCCGCGGCTCGGTGGAACAGCGGCAGAACCGGCTGCGCGAGTTGCAGGCGGAATTGCAGCAGGCCTCCGGGGAGCAGGACAAATTTCTGCATCAGCAGTCCGACAAGCGTTCGCGCCTGACCGTGCTGGAGCAGTTGGAAGGATCGCACGAGGGCTTCGATGCTGGCGCCGTCGCGGCGTTGCGCCAGTCGCGCTCGGTCATCGGCTCATTGGCGGATCGCATCCGGGTGCCGGATCAGTTCATCGCCGCTGTGGAGAATGCGCTCGGTCACAATTTGCAACTGGTGATCGCGGACCAGCCGTCCTCCGCGCAGGAAATTCTCGCGGACCTGAGTGCCAATAAATCCGGGCGCGCGAGCGTGGCGGCGTTGGCCTTCCAGCAATACAGCGATGCCAATCAGCTCGCCTTTACCGGTGAAATGGCGCCCGCCTCCGGACCGGTGAATGAATTGCAAACGGGCCAGATCGTGCATGCCATGAGCGTGATTCAGGCCGAGCCCACGGTGGAACCGCTCCTGAAATCCCTGCTGGGCCGCACGTTCATTGCGGCGGATTTGAAAACCGCCACGGCGCAAATCCAGAACGGCCATGCCGGCTGCGACTTTGTGACGATGGGCGGTGAACTCCTGAACCGCCACGGCATTTACACCGGCGGCTATCTGAACAAGGGCGGCAACGGCAAGGCGCCGTCTTCAATTCTTGGCCGCAAAAACCAGATCGCCGAATTGCAGGCCGAGCTGGCCGGGCTGCAAACCCTCGTCGAGGACGCGAGCCGCAAGCGCGGCGAACTCCTGACGGAGCAGACGGAATTGCAGACGTCAATCCAGGCGGCGCAGACCGAGTTGCGCCTGCAGGAAGTGGCCATCGCCACGCGCGAGGGTGAATTCAAGGCGCTTCAAAATTCCAACCGCCTCCTCCAGCAGAAGATTGAGACCGTGATGTTTGAGGTGCAGAGCCTCGCCGAGCAGGAGCAGGAAGGTTTTCAGAAGCGCGAGGCGCTCACGGCCCGGCTCGCGGAGCTGGAAGCCCGCGAACGCGCCGGTCAGGAGCAGGTACTCGCCTTCACTGAGGAATTGGAAAATCTCCGCCAGCAGCGCGACGCCGCCAACGCCGCGCTCACCGAAAGCAAAGTCGGCCTGGCTTCGGACGAGCAACTCGCCTCCTCCTTCCGGCAACAGCTCATCGCGCTCGAACAGCGCATCCTCGAACTCGGCCAGATGGTCGAATTGCGCAAGCGCGAGTGTTCCTCCTTCATCGCCCGCCAGGAGCAGGCGCAGACCGAGATCCAGGAAGCACGCGTCCAGATTGAACGGCTGCAGCTCGAGCGCGAGACGGTCAGTGCACAGACCTCCGAACTGCTGGGCTTGAAGAATTCCCAGGACCGGGAGATCGGCACGCGCGAGGAGACCTTGCGCGGCCAGCGCAGCCGCCTGACGGAAATCCAGAACCTGCGGGGCGGCGCGGAGATCGAGCTGGCGCAGAAGAACATGACCATCCAGAACCTGCGCGAGAAGGTGCAGGAAAAATACAAACTGAACCTGGACGACATCCGCAGCGAATGCATCACCATCACCTACGCGGACGAGGGTCCGGCGCAGGTGGAGACGTTGTCGCCCGAGCAGATGGCCGCCGCCGGGGCTGCCACTGACTGGAAAGTGGTGCAGATCAAGGTGGAGGATTTGCAGCAGAAGATGGATGAGATGGGCCCGGTTAACCTCGTGGCCATCGAAGAATACGAGGAGACCGAGCAGCGCCATACCTTCCTGTCCACGCAGCACGATGATCTGGTCAATGCCAAGATCCAGTTGCTGGAAGTGATCAATCGCATCAACACCCAGACGCGGACGATGTTTCTGGAGACCTTCGAGAAGATCCGGGACAACTTCCGGCTGATGTTTGTGGACGTGTTCGGGGGCGGCAAGGCCGACTTGATTTTGTCCGACGAAGCCGACGTGCTGGAGAGCGGCATTGAGATCGTGGCGCGGCCGCCGGGGAAACAACTGCAGAGCATCTCGCTGCTGTCCGGCGGCGAACAGACCATGGTGGCCGTGTCGCTGTTGTTTTCCATCTATCAGGTCAAGCCGAGTCCGTTCTGCGTGCTGGACGAGTTGGACGCGCCGCTGGATGAGGCGAACGTCATCCGGTTTGTGAAAGTGCTGGAGCGGTTTCTGGCGCACTCGCAATTCATCATCATCACGCACAACAAGCGGACGATCGGGATGGCGGACGTGCTGTACGGGGTGACCATGCAGGAGCACGGCATCAGCAAGATCGTGAGCGTGAAGTTCCACAAGGCCGATGAGACCCCGCTGCTGCCATTGAATGCCACGCCTGTCGCTGCTGGCGTCTAAAAATTAAAGCCACCCGCTGGGGTGTTGCGACTCCCGGAGTTTAACGACTTCGGGAGTTTTTGCGTCTGCACGTTTTACATTGAGCGAGACCCGGTTCCGCCGCCAGAGGTTTTCCCCCAAATGGAGTTGCTCTCTCCCTAAATAAGTCGCGATTGCGAAGCCGGTCGCTTTCTCAAGGTTAGAGTAATAAGGTCAGAGGTGGGGAGCGTCACTCGGTGCGCGCCGCTATGGCGAACCAGGCCGCGTGGGTTGGCATGGTGGCCATCCGCAAAAACCGGCGGGCAGAGGATTGCCCCAGGGAGCGCCGACGTCCCGCCGGCTGGTTAATGTTATATTTTGCAGCCGCCGACGTGAGGAGGCTCAAACTGATGCCCCTGAAATGGCGCCTGCAAGCATCCCCCGCTGGAACGCCGGATCAACTTGCAAACCAACCGTTGCGAATCGGGTGCAGTTCCTTTCTAGAGGCTACTTCCGGCTAAGGCTTGAGGGATTGGAGGAGCGCGGCAGGCAGGTCCAAGGTGTTGAGCCAGTTGGTGGCGGCCGTGGGATCGGTTTGGAGCCATTGGCGGGCGATTTGGACCTGAGCGGTTTGACGCTGGGTGGCATCGGTGAGGGTGGCAGTCCATTGCGCGGCGACTTCGGGATATTTCTGAACGGCACTCTCTAGGAAGGCCGTGGCCAAGGCGGGGCTGGCCGTGCCGGCCGGCCCCGTGGTCAGCCATTGGGCAACGGCTACTGGTTCGGTTTGGGCCCAGTTTTTAATAAGGTGGGTCACCTGATCGTTTTGGGGATTGGTGGGCGGAAAGGATAACAGCCAGTTGACGGCGGCTTGAGGATCGGCCGGAGTCCAGCTGGCAAGCAGGCCCTGAATGGCGGCCGACTGATCGGGGCCTGCCGGCAGGGCGGCGATGGCTTGGGCGGCGGGACTGAGTTGGGGCAGGTCGTAGCGGATCGACGCCAACAGGCGGAGCCGCAGACCGGCATCAGGCACTGTTTGGAGCCAGGCGAGAGTGGCCGGAAGGTCACGTTGGGCCCAGATGGGGGCTACGGCGGCAAAGGCAGCGGAGCGCGCGGGATCTGCAAGACGGCCGGCCCAGGCCACGGCGCTGGTCGGATTCTCCCTGGTGAGAGCGGTGGCAAGGGACTGGACCAGCTCCGGCGGCGGGGAGGTGGTGGTGAGCTGGGAGCACCATTGCGCGGCCACTGCGGGCGCGTCGGCCCCGCTGGCCAGGGCGAGCAGGACGGCATCTTTTTTCTGGCCCTCTGGCAGGGTGGTGAGCCAGTTGGTGGTGGCGGTGATATCGGTTTTGGCCCACGCACCGGCGAGGCTGCCCAAGGTCGCCCCGGAGACCTCCGGATGCTGCGTGGCAAACGGGAGGGCGGACGCCGGGTCCCAGGGCGTCCAATGGGTGACGATTTGATTGAGGGCGGTGACGCGTTCAGCGGCGGCGGGGAGAGACTGGGCCCAGGCCAATGCGGCCGGGGTATTGGTGCTGGCCCAATGCTGGCATAATTGCGTGAGGGCTTTTTGGCGGTAGTCCCCGAGGGGCAGGTTGGTGACCGACTCGGCGGCTGCCGCCGGGTCCTGCTGAATGTGCCAATAGAGGAGCCCCTCCCAGGCCAGTCCGCGGGTGAGAGCATCGGGCCATTGCCGGCAGGCGGTGGTGGCGGCCGGGAGATCGCGCAGTCCCCAGGTGTTAAACAGGCAAACGACGACGTTGTTGCGCCAGCTGCCGGCGGGCAGGGAATCGGTGAGGGCCAGGGCCCGGGGGACATCGGTTTGGGACAGGCTGATAATGCAAGTTTCCAGGGCCTGATTCCGGGCGGCGGAGTCCGGCTGGGATTTGACCCAGGCGACGGCAGCCTCTGGCTGATGTTCCATCCAGCCGGCGATGCAGGCGCAGAGTAGGGTGGCATCCGGATCGGGCAGCGACTGGCTTTCTGCCAGGGCCTGGAGCGGATCATGAACGGCCCAGCTTTGGAAGAGCAGTGCGTAACTGCGCGGGCTGGGGGTGGGCTGGAAATCGTTCAACAGGGCCAGTGTATTGGTGGGGTTGGCGACGGCGAGGGTGGGGATGATGTGTTGCAGGGCGCGTTCCCGGGCGGCGGGGATGGGCAACTGGCGAACCCAGGCAAGGGCGGCGGGCTGATCCGAATGGATCCACTGGTCCAAGACAGCGAGGTGAAGCGCGAAGGCTGAGTCGCTATCGCCCGGGACGTTCGGGATTTTGCCTGGAATGGTGCAGGCCATGGCGGCGAGCGGATTGATCGCGCCGAGCCGGACGAGGAGCTGCTGCTGAAACTGATTGCGCTGGCGGTCATCCCCAATGAGGACGGAGGCCGTGAGAGTATTGGAAATGTCGTTGCTGGGAATGGCGGCGGCGAGTTCGTTCAAACTGCGCAGGTGATGACCATCCGGCCACAAGCTGCCCACGGATTGCAGGGCCAGCCGGACCTGATCCGGAGTGATGGGACCGGGGGTGAGAACGCTGGTCTCAGCGGCGCCACGCGCCAGAATCTGATTGGTCAGGGTTTGATCCGCTAGGTTGCGTTGGCGCCAGGCCAGGCCGGCGGCGAGCAGGGCGAGTACGGCCATGACGGCAAACACCTTGGCAAGGCGCCGCGCTGCGCGGGATTTGGTTTGAGCGAATTGAATTTGGGTGAGGACGTCCCGTGACTGGTTCTGAATTTCCTGAACGCGTTGCTGCGCGGTGCGGGCTTCAGTCTGAGCGGTCTGGATTTGGTTTTGCGCGGCCAAAGCCTGTTGGGCGGAGTCCTGTGCCTGTTGGCGCGCGGCCTCGAGCTGACCTTGAGTTTCACGCACCTGGCTGTGGGCGGCTTCAAGCTGGGTCAGGGCTGCGCGGGCCTGGCCTTGAAATTCCTGTACCAGTTTTTCGGCGGCCAGCGAGTGTGCCTGTGCGGCCGTGACCTGGGTGTGGATGGCCTGCAGTTGGTTTTGGGCCTCGCGACCTTGTTGGCGGGCTTCCTCAAGCTGGCTTTGAGCCACGCGAGCTTTGTCCTGAGCTTCTTGAATTTGGCTGTGAACGTCTTGAGGCAGGTTTTGAATTTCAAGGACTTTGTGCTGGGCCTCGCGGACTTCAGTGCGAGCGGCCTCAAGTTGGGCATGGGCTTCGTGGGCCAGCGTCTCAGCTGCCAGGACCTGGCTGGCGGAGGCGCGCACCTGATCCCGGGCTTCCTGAATTTGATGTTGGGCTTCCGCGACCTGATTTTGAATGGTCTGAAGTTGTTGCTGGGCTTCCCGGGTCTGATTCTGTGCAGCCAGAAGTTGACTTTGAGCTTCGCTCGCTTGATTCCGAGCCTCGGTGACTTGGTTTTGGAGCGCCAGAAGGTGATCTTGAGCGGCTTGGTCCTGAACGGGATCTTGAACTTCACGAGCGGCCGGTCGAGGGGCTGGACTGGGGGACGCCTGAGCCGGTTTCCGGGCGGCCCGGGTTTGCCCCTCACGAACCGGATTCGGGCCGTCGTGGGTTTGATTCCGTGCTTCAACGAGTTGTTGCTTAGCTTCGCGGATTTGAACTTGAGCTTGGGCGAAGCGGTGTTTGAGTTCGCGTTCCCAGAGGCCATTGAAGCCCACCCCGATGAGGCCGGCGATGAGTTGAATTTTGGCGATGGCCAGAGTGGTATCGGCGTCGGGGTCATCGGTGACGAGGATTTCGTGTTTGTCGTCCCCGGTGCGGGCATCCGCAAAAATGGGGCACCGGTCGCGCCGGGTGGCATCGAGCGTGCCATCGGGCTGGAGCAGGTAACGCAGGGCGGGCACAAAACTTTCGTCGGCAGGGGAGCGGCCGGGCTTGAGGCCATCAGTGGCATTGGGTTCGCCCGCAATGACCAGGGGCAGAATGCGGTTGCCGCGGCCGAGCTGCTTAAAATAGCGGACGGCCTCATTGACGTGCAGGCTTTGGGCGGAACGGGGAGAACAGATGACGATCAGGTATTGGGAGTGCGCCAGGGCCTGACGAACTGGCTCGCTGAGGCTGGCATTGTCGGGCGATTCCGTCTGGTCTTGGAACAGCGGCTCAATGCGTGCGGGAATGATTTCGGCGCGGGCATTGATCTGGCCGGCGAAGGCGGCGGGAATGGGAAATGTCTGGAGGACGTCCTGCAGCCAATCCCCCCAGCTGAGGCCGGCTGGGGCATCGGGACGCGGCCCGGCATTGTCGTGCTGGCTGTAGCTGAGGAACGCCCAATAGGTAAATTCGTTTTCGGTCATAGAGACTCGGCTGATACTACTGGAGAACGAGGGTGACCTGAAAGGAAAAGCGAAGGTGAAACAGAAATCCTTCCGGCTATCCTGTTTCCCTTGAAATTTTAAATGGATAGCCGCGACGCATCGTCCGGGGTGCGGGGTTGAGCCGGTGGCTCGTGCAGGTTGGTGGCCAGCCGGGCGCTACGTGTTTTACGCATGTTTGTGCGGTGGACAGACTGCGCATTAGGGCCGACAATTCAAACCGAACCCCAACCCCTTGCCTGATGTCCGATTGGCGCCTGTGCTACCAGGAATTCACGCCACGGTTATCAGGCTGAACAAAATATTTGCCATGAAACTATCCCATTGCCTTTTCCGGGCGCTCGCCCTATTCACCCTGGTCGCGCTGAGGGCTGATGCCACGGTCCAAACGGTGGGCAATGTGACGAATGTGACGCTGGCGGTGGACGGCACCAATGGAAATACGACGGCGCATTTCTGGATTGATAACGGGGGCGAGGCCGCCGTGACGCCGCTGGCGGCCGATGTCGTGCGGGTGCAGTATTATTTCACCAGTCTGTGGAGTAAAGAGGAGCCGATGCTGGCCAAGCAACCCAGCTTCTGGCCGGGGATTTCAAACGCGGTTTCGTTCGCGGACCAGGGCGGCACCTATGTGATCCAGACACCGCAATTGAATGTGGTGATCACGAAAATTCCGTTCAAGGTGGGTTTTCAGGATAAGACGGGCTTTGATCTGTTGAATGACAGTCAATCGCAGTTTGATGCGGGCTACGGCTACACCGGGCAGAGCGGATGGACGTCGCAGGGGTTCAAGGTCAAGTGTACCAAGACGTTGCCGGCGAATCAGGCGATCTTTGGGCTGGGCGAATACGGGGGGCCGCTGAACCGCCGGGGCAGCGAGTTTGAATGCTGGAACACGGGAACCTATAACTGGAATGAGTTCAACAAGCCGGAGTACCTGAATACGCCGTTCTTCTACGGGGTGCAGCCGGCTAGCGGGACGACCAACGCCTTTGTTTACGGGCTCTTTTTTGATAATCCGTGCCGCCCGCTGTTCCGGTTTGGTACGCAATCCGGCGGTCAGTATTCCTTTGAGGCGGGCGACGGGCAGTTGGATTATTTTTTCTTTGGCGGCGGCAGCGGGCACACGATGGGGTTGGTGATGGACCGCTTCTCTGAGCTGACGGGCCGGCCGGCGATGCTGCCCAAGTGGGCGTTCGGCTATCAGCTCTCGCGCTTCAGCTATCTGAATCAGAGCTGGGTGCAATATCTCGCGGACGCGGCGACCTCCAACAGCATCCCGCTCGATGCGGTGTTTCTGGACATTGACTATATGAACGTGAATTCGGACAACAATCCGACCGCGGCGAATGTGCTACATCAGTTGACCACGGATTCGAATTTCCCCAATCCGGGCGGGATGATCAGTTACTGTGGGGCGAAGGGGGTGAAAATCATTCCGCTGATTGAACCGCTGCTGGAGACGCAGGACCCGATGTACAGCGAGGCGAACACCGCGGCGCATTTCATCAAGGACAACAGCGCGAATACGGTGGTGGGGAATATTTATCTGGGGCCGATTTCCTGGCTGGATTTCTCCAGCACGCCGGCGCGGATGTGGTGGAAAAACAAGATCGGCAACTGGATGAGCACCTTTGGCATTGCGGGCATCTGGAATGACATTGACGAGCCGGAAGGCGATGCCATTCCCTATAACGGGTTGCTCTGGCTGGACGGTCGCTACGGGACTTCGAACACGGACTCACGCCGGCAGTGGAGCAATGAGCATAATTATTTCGGACTCCGCTGCGCGTCGACGAGCTATGAGGCGTTGCTCGCAAAAAACCCGAACAAGCGGCCGTTTGTGCTGAGCCGCTCGGGGAACTGTGGCTTGCAACGCTATGCCGTAAGCTGGAGCGGGGACACGGCCGCGAATTGGACGTATGCCCGCACGTGCATCCGTTTTGGCACGAGCGCGATGATTTCCGGCGCGGCGTGGTATGGGCATGATCTGGGCGGGTTCACTGGCACGGTGGATCCGGAACTGCTGACGCGCTGGCACGAGTGGGGGGCGCTGTTGCCCTTTTTCCGGAGCCATTCCCGCAAGGGCGACGACGTGTGGCCGGGCGGCGATCAGGGCCGCGAGCCGTGGCGCTATGGCGAGCCCTATCAAAGCGACATGCGCAACAGCATTGAGTTCCGTTACAAGCTCATGCCGTATTTGTACACGCTGGCTTACAACGCCACGCAAACCGGCGAGCCGATGAACACGCCGCCGGTGTTCAAATACTTTGCCGATGCCAATACCGCCTCGCTTAATGATTATGAGTTCATGGTGGGCGATTATCTGCTGGCCGCGCCGGTTTATAACCAGGGCGCCACCACGCGCACGGTGTATCTCCCGTATGCGCCCGGCGTGGGCTGGTATCAGTGGTGGAGCAACACGCGCTATAGCGGGGGCAATACCGTGACCGTGAACGCGCCGCTGGGGCAACTGCCGTTGTTCGTGCGCAGCGGGGCGATCATTCCGATGGGGCCGACGATGCAATATACGTCGCAGTTCGTCCCCAATTACATGGACGTGAACTGCTGGCCCGAGGGGAATTCCTCCTTCACGCTCTACGAGGACGAAGGGGACGGCTGGAATTACACCAACGGCGTTTACGCCGCGGTGACGTTCAACAGTGCGCGCACGGCGACCAATTGGGACTTCACCATCGGCGCGCGGCAAGGCACCTACACGCCCGGCCATACGAACTATTATATTTACGTTTACAATCCAACCAACGTGCAGGACGTGATTCTTAACGGCACTCCGCTGGCGCCGATCAGCAGTCTGAGTGCCGCGCCGATCGGCTGGCTCATGACCAGCGATGGCAAGCTGGCGATCAAGGTAATGGACGCCGGCGCGGCGCAGTCGGTCCATGTGGACTGGGGCACCAACGCGGTCACCAGCAGTATTTCCTACGCGGCGATGACGGTGGCAGGGACGTTTCTGAATCCGCAATGGAACGCCGCCGCGAGCAACATGCTGTCCTTGGCCGCGCACGCGTGGCAGTTCGATGCCACGCTCCTTAACGCCACCAACTTGCAGTTCAAGTTTGCTGCCAATGGCAGTTGGGCGACCAACTGGGGTGAGAACAACGGGTCGCAAATACAGTTCGCCTTGCCGCTGGCGGGCACTGGCAAAGCGGGCGGGGCGTCCAATATCCTTGTCACCGGGACGTTTAGCGGGACCTATCGGTTCAGCTTCAACGACCAGACGCTGGCCTACAGCGTGGTGCCGCTGGTGGCCAGCCCCTACGCCAGCATGACCGTGGCGGGGTTGTTCAACGGCTGGAACACCGGCCTGACCAACATGCAACTGCTGACCAACAGTCTGTGGCTTTACGATGCCGCGTTTGCAGCCGGCACCAACCTGCAGTTCAAATTTGCGGCGAATGGGGCCTGGACGATGAACTGGGGCGACAACAGCCAGACGCAGACGAATCCGCCGCTGGCGGGCACCAGTCAGAGTTTTGGCAATAACATCTCCGCGAATATCGCGAGCAACGGCGTGTATCGATTCTTGTTTAATGACCAGACGTTGACTTACAGCCTGCAACCATTGACGATCGCTCCGTTGCAGATGTTGGCACAAATTCTGGCCAGCAACCGGGCGTGTGTGTTTTCCTTTTCGAACAGTCCCGGCGCCCCATTCACGGTCATGGCTACCACGAATCTGAGTTTGCCGGCGAGTAATTGGACGGTGCTGGGCCCGGCCATTGAAAATCCGCCGGGGAATTACCAGTTCACGCACCTCGCGGCGTCCAATGCCCTGAGATATTTCTATCGATTGAGATCCCCATAGCACCGTGGCGAATTTCAATGGTTGCGCGTCACCGTGGCACCGGCTGTTCAATCTGACGGCCCGCTATCCTTTGCACAAAAATCCGATTGTCCATAGGCGGCTTTCGTTGACCCCGCGACACAGCATCGAAAAATAAAACAACAGGACTGGACCTCTTCAGATCCAGTCCATGAACGAGTCTTGAGGCGCGAATCGCAGGCTTTATTCTACCAGGAATAATGCACGGTGTAGGTGACGGTGCGTTCTTCGTCGGGTTTGACCGGAATGCGGAACTCGATAGTCTGCGAATCTTTCTTTGTGAACTCGTCGGACTTGGCTTTGATGCTCCAGTTGCTCCAGCGGTAGAGGTGCTCGACCACGCGGATCTCCACGGCGTCAGTCTTCTTGCGGTTCCGCAGCTTGATTTCGAACGTCTCATCCAGCCACGGCGGCGGCGGCACATTGGTGGCAATTGTGGGATGATTGACCGGGAGCCCCGTGGTGGGATCGATGTCGGGCGGCTGGTTGCTGTTGCCGGTGAGGTTGACGATGAAGTCTTTCTGTTTGCGCTCGCCGACCAGATCAAAGGCATTGCCGGTGGTGATACGGACGGTCTCATTGCGTGGCGTGTGGTCAATGGTGTTTTCGCCGACGAACTGCAACTGGCCATCCGCATCGCGGCGGTAGAAGCGCAGCTTCCCGGCAGGCAGGGCGATGCCGAGCTGGTTGGTCTCCGCGTTCTTGAACTCGCGCTGAACCATGATTTTTTTGTTGTTGCTCTGGCCATAGCCGCGGTCGTAGTTCAGGCCGTAAAAGCGATATCCTTCCGCGCCGTCATAGACGTAGAGGGTCGGCGCATACATCTTTTCAGCGTGGACAAATTCCACCTGCTTGGTCTCGTGGTCGTGCAGCGTGGTCGGCCGGGCGATGCTGTAGAGATGAAATTCATCGAAGGCCTTCTCGGAGACGGGCGGAGCGCCCTCCATGGCGGCCATGGCCATGGGCAGGGCGCGTCTGAACATCCTATCGCTACCACCGCCACCGCCGCCGGCTTGGATTTTATTCACGTCGCCGGCCATCAATTTGATTTTGGCATCCTCAAACGTTTTTCCGCTGCTATTGTTCATCGTGATCCAGCCGACAAGGTCGCACCGGTCGCCTTTTTCCGGCGAGACGAGGTTGTAGCTGGCACTCCAATTGAAACCGCCGGTGACGTAGCCGACCTCGGCGTCAAAACTGCCGGGTTTGTCGGATTTCAGGAGCCAATTAAAGGCCGGCTTGAGAATGGTGTCGCTGCCGAGGTCGGGGAAGAGCGGCTGACCGGGCAGGGAGAATTGTAATTTGCCGTTCACTTCAATGATGGGCTGTTCATTGCCGCCGCCGCCGGGCACGAAGCCGCTGCGGACAATCTTGCCAGGAATAAGTTCGCTGACCTGGGTGCTGTCCTTCATTCGCACTTTTTCAAAATCAATGGTCTTGCCCTCGCAGAGCGAGAGCAGCAGTTCCTGCGACACCGGATCATTGCGGTAATTCTGCTCGAGGATTTGCAGTGAATGTTTGCCGGCGGGATCGCGCAGGATGACAGAGTCCGGTTCGACCTGTGCGGTGGCCCCCGCGTAGAGCACAGGGTTGGCCCCGGCCTTGAGGTCGAGCGGCACGGTGTCACGCACGACGGCAAAATTCTGGTTGTAGATGGTCAGTGCGGGTTCGGCGCTGGCGACCAGGGCGGTGGCGAGGAGTAGGGCAGTGGCGGCGGTTTTCATATATCCTTTAGTGTCTCGAGGAGTGAATGCGTTCAATTCCCATGTTGCGATCGACGTGTAAAGCTCATTTTCCAATCTTGAGGGAGTGGGTAAAATAAAAATCTTCATTCCCGCGTTGCTTTGCTGTTAAACTTTTCGCCACATGAAGTGGACCCAAACTCTGATTCCGACGCTGCGCGAAGCCCCGGCTGACGCGGAAATCGTCTCGCACAAATTGCTGTTACGCGCCGGCCTCATCCGCAAGCTGGCGGGCGGCGTCTATACTTTCCTGCCCCTCGGCCTGCGCGCGTTGCGCAAGGTGGAGCAGATCATCCGCGAGGAGATGGACCGTGCCGGCGGCATCGAGGTGCTGATGCCGGCGCTCCAGCCGCCGGAAATCTGGGAGGCGAGCGGTCGCGCCGAGACCGCCAGCAATGTGCTCTTTAAGGTCAAAGACAGCTCCGGTCGCCAATGGTTTTTGAGCCCCACCGCCGAGGAGGTCATCACCACCCTAGCGGCGAATGAAATCAATTCCTACCGCCAGTTGCCGAAAAATTTTTATCAGATCAGCTTGAAATTCCGCGACGAGATCCGTCCCCGCTTTGGCCTGATGCGCGCCAAGGAATTCATCATGAAGGACGCCTATTCGTTCGACACGACGGACGAGGGCGCCATGGCGAGCTATAAGAAAATGTATGACGCCTACACGCGCATCTTTGTGCGCTGCGGGCTCAAGGCGTTTCCCGTGGAGGCTGACACCGGGGTGATCGGCGGCAACTATTCCCACGAGTTCATGGTGCCCGCCGAGACGGGCGAGAACGAGGTCGCCTTCTGCGAGGCGTGCGGTTACGCGGCGAACCTTGAGAAGGCCACCAGCGGCATTCCCAAAACGGCGGCGCGCGACCCCGGTGCGGCGGCGGAGAAATTTGCCACACCCGGTGTGGTGACGATTGAGGCCTTGACCAAGGAACCCTACAAAGTGCCCGCCAACCGTCAGATCAAGACGCTGGTTTATGTCGCAGACAGCCAAACAATTCTGGTTTTGATCCGCGGCGACGATCAGTTGAACGAAACCAAATTGCTCGCCAAGACGGGTGCCGTTGCGGCGCGTCCGGCCACAGTGGAGGAATGTGTGGCCGCACTGGGCGCCAAACCGGGTTCGCTCGGCGCGGTGGTGAATGTGCCCGCCAGCGTGAAGGTTTATGCCGACGAGCGTCTGCAGGGAGCCAATGACATGACGACCGGCGCGAACGAAGATGGTTTCCATTTGAAGTCCGTCTCCATCGAGCGCGATATCAAGGTGACGGCCTGGTTCGATTTGCGGACGGTTTCCGCGGGCGAACCGTGCGCCAAATGTGCCAAGTCGTTGAAAATCCGCCGCGCGATTGAAGTGGGCCACGTTTTCAAACTCGGCACGAAATACAGCGAAAAACTGGGGGCGACGTTCCTGGATGCCGATGGTTCGCGCAAGCCCTCCGTGATGGGCTGCTACGGCATCGGCGTCACCCGCACGTTGCAGGCGATCATTGAGCAGGGAAACGACAAGGACGGCGTCATCTGGCCGTTGAGCGTGGCGCCCTATCAAGTATGTATCACGCCGCTGGCCATCGCGCCGGACAGTCAGGCGATGCAACTTGCCGAAAGATTCTATGCGGAACTCACCGCGAAGGGTGTGGATGTGATTCTCGACGACCGCGATGAGCGGCCGGGGGTAAAGTTCAAAGATTCAGAACTGGTGGGCTTTCCCATCCGGATCGGGCTGGGCGAAAAATCGCTGGCGAAGGGCGAGGTGGAAATCAAGCCGCGCAACGGCGCGATCCAGTTCGTGAAAATCGAGGAAACGGTCGAAGCCGTACTGAAGCTGGCGGCGGGGAATTAATTGCCCATGCGATCGAGGCTGTCGCGGACGGCCTTGGTCAGTTCGGCTTGGCCGTAAGGTTTTTGGATGAAGCTGGCGTTGGTCCGGGCAAGCATTTCCTGGCTGACATCTTCGGAGGTGTAGCCACTCATGAAGATAACCTTGAGCCGGGGATTCTTGGCGACCAGTCGTTCAGCGAGGTCCACGCCGGAAACGCCTTCGGGCATCACCATGTCGGTGAGGAGGAGATCAATGTTGCCCTCATGCCGTTGCCAGACTTCCAGTGCCTCGCGGCCTGAGGCGGCTTCCAGAATCTGGTAACCGGAGTCATTCAAGATTTCTCGTGCCAGTTCGCGCAACATTTCCTCATCTTCCACAATGAGAATGCGCTCGCTGCCGCCGACAGTAATGGCGGCTGCCAGCGGCGCCACCGCCTGGGATTGGGGCAGGGGTTGGGTGTGGGCGGGAAGATAAACCACGAACGACGAACCACAACCGGGCTGACTCAACACTTCTACCCAGCCGTGGTGCTGGCGGGCGATATTAAAAACGGTTGCCAGTCCGAGGCCGGTACCCTTGCCGATGTCTTTAGTCGTGAAGAACGGTTCAAAGATACGGGCGCGGGTGACCTCATCCATGCCGCAGCCCGTGTCGATGACTTCAAGTTTGACGAAATGGCCGGCCGCCGCTTCGGGATGGGCCTGGGTGTGTTCGGGGCCGACGAAGGTTTCGGAAATTTCAACAATCAAGGTGCCGCCCTCGGGCATGGCGTCGCGCGCGTTGCTCGCGAGATTCATCACCACCTGCTCAATCATGCTCTGGTCAGCGTGGACGAGGGGGAGGATCAGCGGGCTTTTGAAATGCAGCTTGATGGTTTCGCCGACGAGGCGGTCGAGCATTTGGCTGGTGCTGCCGACGACTTCGCGGAGATCAAGCAGGCGCGGTTGCATGACGTTTTTGCGGCTGGTCAACAGCAGCTGACGCGTGAGCTTGGCGGCGCGGTCACCGGCGGAATAGACCTGTGTGAGTGATTCCTTGGTTTCCGGCGAAAGGGAATTGTCCGTGAGCAATTTGCTGGCGTGACCTTGGATGATGGTCAGCATGTTGTTGAAATCATGGGCAATGCCGGCGGCAAACTGCCCGAACGTTTTCATCTTTTCGGACTGGAGTAACTGGGCTTCCAGATTCAGGCGCGCGGTGATGTCCTCGCCATAGCAATGCACGACCCCGCTGGCCGCCAGCGGATGGAATGACCAGGCAATGGTGTGATTGCCAATTTTGGTGAGTAGCCCGGTGCATCCTCGGTTGGTGGCGAGAGAATCTCGGATAACCTGCAGGAATTTTTCCGGTAGGAGTTGCCGGGGATGTTCCTGGCCGAGCGCAATGGCCAGTTTTTCGGCGGCGTCGTTGAAGTAATTCACCTGGCCCTCGGCGGAAATCTCCAGCGCGGCGTTGGGGTTTTCCTTTACAAAGGCCGCCAGCTTTTCGGTCTCGGCTTCGGCCTTGATCCGTTCGGTCGCCATCCCGACCACGTTGGCGATGGCGAGCATGAACTGGATGTCGTCCGGAGAAAATTCTCGTTTATGGGTCGTGTGCGCCGTGAGCACACCGAACGGTTTGTTGCGGGTCGGGATCGCCACAGCGGCACCGCTGACCACGCCCATTTCGCTCAGCAAGGCGGATTTGGAAAACCGGGTTTCTTGGCTCCAGTCCGTCACCACCGACACGTCACCGGTCTCCGCCGTCCAGGACATCTGCGAGGGTTTATGATTTAACAGCGTCGTTTCCCCCGTGATCTTGGGTGCCAGCCCGTAAACGGCGAGGGGATACAACTGACCGTTCGGCAGTCGCTGAAACAGCATCGCGTATTCCACCGCGAACATTTCCGCCACGCGATAAACTGCCTGTTCGTAGATGACCTCCAAGTCCCGATTGGTTAGGGCGCACTGACCCACCGCGGAGACGGAGGTTTGCTGCATCGCGCGGGTGAGGAATTTACGTTCCGCCTCGTCGCGCTCCTTCTGGCGCTGCTGCAAGGCGGCAGCCATTTCATCAAATTTTTGCGCGAGCTGGCCGATTTCACCTTCCGCTGCCTTTAAGCCCGACCGGGCCTCCCAGTCGCCGCTCGCCAGCCGCTGGACGGCGCGAATCAAAGCCCGGACCTGTCGTAAAATAAAATGCTCCCCGCCATACCACGCCGCAATGAGCGCCAGCATGCCCACAATGAAACTCTCCCAGGGCACGCTTAACGTGTAATGCCTCAGCCATTCCGGCGCGTAGGCCCAGAACCAGTTCTGGTTGATGATGTAAGTCAACACCAGGGCCGGCGAAATCCAGAGCAGAACGCTCAGCACCAGTTGCACCCGCACACTGGAAAAACGCTTGATGAGTTTGGCGATCATTCTGAGTGGCTCCACTATAACTTAAATTCCTGCGAGTAAAAATCATTTTCCATCAGCCGCAGGCGAGCGCGGCCGCGCGGCCGCGCGGCAGGCGGCCCAGGTGTAGCAGCAAAAATCCTTCTAGCCACTCGCGCACTTCGTCGGTTTGCGCTAGGCTGGGTTGCAGCCGCGCCGGGTTTTGCCAGTCCGCTTGGAGCAGCGCCGCGCTGACTTTTCGCGCGCCGGGCGTCAACCGTGTTGCGGTCAGATCCGGCGCGAGTCCCAGTTCCTGCAATAATTTCAACTCCAGCGCGAAGATGGCTTGCGGGGACGGCGTTTGCCCGCACACCCGCTTCAGGAAGGCGCGCATCAGTTCAAAGATTTCCGGCAGCGGCGTTTCCGTTTCCGTTGCCAGTTCCAAAAAATTCGCCGCGTAGGCCGCCTGCTGTAGTTTCACGAGGTCCTCGCGGAGGTCGTGATGGGTTTCCTGCAGTTTCACTTCGCGCAAGGTGTGCAAGTCGGAGCGGCGGCTCCGGCTGAAGGCGAAATCCGCCGCATAAAAAAGGTCCAGCTTCCCGGCAAACGGTGACCGGGGTCGGCGCGCGCCTTTGGCCACCGTGGCGATGCGCCCCAGATCCGGCGTGAGCCAATGCACAATGAGACTGGTCTCCGTGAGGAGGCGGGTGCGCAGGATCAGCCCGCTGGCGGTTTCAAATTTCACGTGTCCGCGGCAGGTTTTCCGGCGCGATGGAGCCCAGGCTGACAATATATTTGATGCCGTCGGCAACGCTCATGTCGAGCTTTGTCACCTTGTCCTCCGGCACCAGCACCAGAAAACCGGAGGTGGGATTGGGGGTGGTGGGGATGAAGACCGCGACGACTTTTTCCCGGGTTTTTTCCTGCACCTCCGCGCGCTGTTCACTCGTGAGGAAGCCGACCGAATACATGCCCTCGCGCGGAAATTCCACCAGCACCACCGTCTTGAAGGAGTTTTTATTGCCGGAAAACGCCTCGTTGATCTGCTTGATGGCGCCGTAAAACTTGTTCAGCAGCGGCACCTTCATCATGGCCAGATCACACCATTCAATGATGCGCTTGCCGATGTAATAGCGCGCCAGCAAACCAACGGTGCTGATCAGGGATACGGCCAGCAGCAGTGCCAGCACGCTCCAATGCCAGAACATGGGGGCCGACTGGCCGTTGACATAGACCTCCTGGGGCGACAGCACATGCGGGAGAAAAAACAGCAGCGTGTCGGTAAAGCTGGCGATGGTCCCAAACAGCCACTTGACGGCCGCCAGCGTGAGCAGGGCTGGCAGCGTGACCGCCAGGCCGGTAAAGAAACTCGCCCGCCACCGCGTAAAAAAAGTTTTTCTCACGCGCGCAGTTTAGCTGTCGGCGAGAGTTCGGCTAGGGAAAACCTTTTTTCCAGCCAGCGCATCCACCGGTTCTCCTCCCGCTTCATCTGGCGCCGCAAAGCCGGCTTCAGGTCATCATAGCCCAGCAGGTGTAAAACGCCGTGAACCACATAGCGCACCACCTCCGCCTGCCAGATTGTCTTAAACTCCCTGGCCTGTGCCACCGCCTCATCCACGCAAATAAACAGCTCGCCGTGCAGGGCGGGCGGCTGGGCGCCGGCTGACGGCCCCGCTTCTGTGTGGTCAAAGGTGATCACATCCGTCGCGCCGACATGCTGGAGATAATCCCAGTTCACCTGCGCCATCGCTTTCGCGCCGACGAGATGGATGCCAAGTTCCGTGTCGGTGATTTTTAATTCGGCGAGTAGCGCCACTACCATTTGCCGCAGTAAACGGGTGTTGATTTTCTTCGTCCGCTGGCGATTGGCGATGACCAGGTTCATTCCGCCTCCGTCTTGGCTGTGCCGCGGTGGTTCTCGTAAGCGGCGATGATGCGTTGCACCAGGGGATGGCGCACGACATCGCGTTTGGAGAACTCCACGATGGAAATGCCTTCGGTATGCTTGAGCGCGCGGTGAGCCTCTGCCAGCCCAGAATGTTTGTGCGGCGGCAGATCAATCTGCGTCTCGTCGCCGGTGATGACTGCCTTGGAGCCGTGGCCGAGCCGCGTGAGAAACATCAGCATCTGCTCGGTCGTCGAATTTTGCGCCTCGTCCAGAATGATGAAGGCCCCGTTCAATGTCCGCCCGCGCATGTAGGCCAGCGGGGCCACCTCAATGGTCGCGCGCTCCATGTGCTTGGCTATTTCCTCGACCGGCAGCATGTCGTGCAGCGCGTCGTGCAGGGGTCGCAGATAGGGCGTGATTTTTTCCAGCAGGTCGCCCGGCAAAAAACCCAGCGCCTCACCCGCCTCGACTGCGGGCCGGGTTAAAATGATCCTGGAAACGTTGCCTTCGCGCAGGGCCGCCAGCGCCATCGCCACCGCCAGATACGTCTTGCCCGTGCCCGCCGGCCCGATGCCAAACGTGATATCGTGCTTGCGGATCGCTTCGAGGTATTGCTTCTGGCCGACGGTTTTGGCGGTGACGGCCGGTTTGCGTTCGTGTGTCGTCACGCGGTCGCTCACCATGTCTTTCAACGTCGTGGCGCCCTCGTGTTTCACCACGTTCAGCGCGTGGGTGAACTCGCGGTTTTTTACCGGCGACCCGGCCTGTAACAGGTTTTGCAACGAAGCAAACAGCTGCTTGGCACGCTCCACGGCCTCGGCGGAGCCCTCCAGCTTGATCCAGCCTTCGCGCGCCATGGCCTTGACGCCCAACTCGGTTTCCAGCGCCGCCAAATTGCGCGGTTCGTGGTTGAACAGTTGTTGCGCAAACCGCGCATTTTCATAATGTAGGGTTTCAGTCGCCACAAAGTTATTTAGTCGCCGATGTTCACGGTATGCGTGCGTTTGCCGGCTCCAGCTAAGCCGGCCGGATCCGCTTCATCGTAAAGTGAATTCCCGTTGCGGCACAATCAATAACGGAATCCGGCGCGGCTCGCCCTGTGACCGGAATGAGCGCCCCCTCGGTCGTGCGCTGTTATAAAGGCACTTGAATCTCCTTGCCGCCCGCAGCAAAAAATGAGAGAACAAAATGGCCTGCTCGATTTTCAAATGATGCTGGGATGAATAATTCATTTCCCCATTTGTGATTGGGATAGTTTTAAATGACGACGACTGAATTAAAAACCCGCCCGCGCCTGCCGGAATGGCTGCGCATTAAGCTGCCCACGTCGGACACGTTTTCGCAGACGCGCAACCTGCTCGGCGAACTGAAGCTGCATACCGTCTGCGAGAGTGCCAAGTGTCCCAATCATTGGGAATGCTGGGAAAAAGGCACCGCCACGTTCATGATCGCCGGCGACCGCTGCACGCGCGCCTGCGGGTTTTGCGCGGTGGCCACCGCCAAGCCGCTGCCCCTGGAAGCCGATGAGCCGCAGCGTGTGGCCGAGGCGACCCGCCGGATGAAATTGAAACACGTCGTCATCACCGCCGTCGCGCGCGATGATGTGGCGGATGGCGGCGCGGAACATTTCCGCCAGACGATTGCCGCGGTTCGCGATCTGAATCCCGGCATTGTGATTGAAGTCCTGGTTCCTGATTTTCAGGACAGCGACGCATCCATTGCGGCCGTGCTCGCCGCGAACCCGCAGATATTCAACCACAATCTGGAAACCGTCCGCCGCCTGACGCCGTCAGTGCGGCATCGCGCCACGTACGACCGTTCCCTGAGCGTGCTGAAAAAGGTGAAGGATCGGCGCGGCCAAACCATTTATACCAAATCCGGACTGATGCTAGGCCTCGGTGAACGGGAAGAGGAAGTCTTGACGGCGCTCGCGGATTTGCGCGCCGCCGGCTGCGACATTCTCACACTGGGCCAGTATTTGCAGCCGACGTTGCAGCATCTTGCGATGGTGGAATTTGTGCCGCCAGCGAAATTTGCGGAATACAAACAGCGCGCTGAAGCCATGGGGTTTGTCCATGTCGCCAGCGGTCCGCTGGTGCGTAGTTCGTATCACGCGGATGAGTTCAACGCGCTCGCGGCAAACTGCTGATTTCAGTCAGTGTCCGCGGTTATCCGCTATTTTTGGCGGAATTCATTATTGTTTTTGTCGTTTGTCGGTCCACTGACCCAACGCTGGATTGGTTACCCAGACCACAAATTAAAGAGGCTGTATCAGGTGCAATCCCCTTCTCCAAGGGGGAGGAGGGGTGTGAGTCAGCGCGCCAAGGGTGTGTTCTGACTTGACCTGTAAACCATCAACCGTTCGTCGGTTTTTGAAAAGCGACGGACACCAAACTCATGCCGAAACTTCGGAATGGGTAAGAAAGGATCGTACGCACGACGAGACCACGGTTCCACGTTTTATTTAACTGCGCGCGCAAGGCTGGACCTATGTGCGCCTGATGACGGAACTCAATGTCACCAAACCCACCCTGATCGCCTGGAGCCGCAAGTCCCAGTTCGCGCTCCAAAACCTCAAGACCATCGAGCAGGATGCCCTGGCTGAACAATGGCTGGCATCCACCGCTGACCGAGTCAAGACCTTGGGCAACCAGCACCGTCAGGTCGAGACGACGCTGAGCCAGCGGGACGTGGGCCAGCTCAGCACGCCGCCGCTTCATTAGCTGGGTCGGAACCTGCCTCGGCAAATTGAGCAGGCCACCGGCACCCGAGCTTCACCATCCCCATCAATGATATTCCCGCCAACGAATACCAGGAACAGGTACATGACTGGCGCGCGTAGGGGGTTTTACCAGCGCCAAAAATGTAAAAGCGGTAAAGAAACGGTAAAATTCCGGATGCTCTATCAACCCCTTGCAACAGTTGCCCCGCTGCCTGGTAAAGAAACCGGTAAAGAAACGGACCGCCGGAAAGGTGAGGCTGGTGTCAGCCTTAACCGCCTGCTTTGGCGAGGGTAGGGGGGCGGGCCTTCCCGTGTAGCGCAGTCTTTCCAGACTGCGGGTGCCCGGAGTTTTCCAACTCCATGTTCCTAACGCGGATTGGCAGTGGCGTCTGAAGAAAGCGGTGCAGGATTCAACTTTGGTCCTGGGCGGCCTTGGCCTCTGGGCGGTTCAAATGGCGGTTCCCAGGCTGTCATGGATGGATGTGAACACTCACGAACCAGCGTTTTGCATTCAGCCCAAATTGTCCCACGGATGGTGAGACGTGCGTCCCACCCCCGCCGGAAAACCGGTAAAAACCGGAAAACAGCCCGTTTTTCAACATTTTCCCCGTTTCCGACTCACCACCCGTCTCACCATTTATGGCGATATGAATATTCGGACAGGGTGTGCTAGATTTAAAAATAAGCCCGTTCTGCGTTTAGGTTGTAAGCAACCCGCGCTTTCTGGGCAAACAAAAAAAGACCAACCCGCTGTATGCCTATGAAACTGACCCAACTCGTAGCACGTCCGCAAAAAATGAAAACGCAATCCCAAAGTCAATCTGGAAACCGTGAATTCTTGAAAGTACGCATCACCGCCATTCTGGCCATGTTGATGGCCGTACCGGCTCTGTTCGCTGCCAACGGCACGTGGTCGAATGCGCCCGTGTCGGGCGTTTGGACAAACGTCTTGAATTGGAATGGCGGGACCGTGCCGGGAACCATTAATAATACCGCTAACAATGGTGTGGACGGTACTTCGATTGCCAATTTTACCAATGCCATCACAACTTATGGTGGAGCGGCGAATCCCGTGATTCCCGACGACGCCACAGTCGTCAATGGTAAGGCGCGCATGATGTCTCAACTGAATTTTAGCGGTCCCAACTGCGGTGCGTATGTTTTTAGTTCTCCTAGTCCTTACGCCGCTCAAACCTCGACAACACCCGAAACGGGCGTCTTGAGTCTTTGTGTTGGATCCGGAACCCCGAATGGTTCCACCATTGATCCGCTGGTGACCAATCCACAAAACTTCCTGGTTCCTGTCCAGATCCGGCTTCCCTCATCCACGACGGGAACGTATGGCTTCACCAACAATGCCACCAGTTCGCTGGCGACTTATTATTTTAACAATTTGTTTCTCTACCCGGGTGGGACGACGCGTGCTTTAAATTTTGTTTTTGCTGGTTCGAACACAGGGACCAATACGGTTGCTTACTTATCTCAAGGCGTTAACTTATCTACGGCGACTGACAGCGTATTAAAGCAAGGAACGGGCCGGTGGATTTTTTCCGGAGCCAACACGTTCAAAGCGGGTACGCCGTTTAATATTTTCGGCGGGACGCTGGAAGTGCAAAATGCCAGCGCCTTCGGCTTGTCGTCCAGCGCAGTTGTCAATAATGCAACGCTGCAAATCGACGGGGTTTCTTTGGCTTCGTTAAGTATCGGCTTACAGACGGGCGGCAACATTCAAATGAATGGATCGGGAACTCTGAACGCTGTGGTGTTGGGGACAGCGGCGGCTTCTAGCATGACCTTGGCCACCACCAGCGCCAGCGATATTTCAACGGTCAGTGCCATGAGTGGCGGTGCCGTGGATGGGGTGGTTCATGTTGCCGGCCCCGGAACGGTTGTGCTCCCCAATAACAATTTTGGCACCAATGGGGCGTGGTCAACCGATGGTGGTACAAACCAATTGACCACGACCACCTCGCTGGGGCAATCCGCAAAATATCTGGCCTTTGGTGCTGCCAGCACCGGTGTTTTGCAGTTAAATGGCAATAGCATCACGGCCTTGGCGCTCACTTCCAATCCCACGGCGGGCACTCCGGGAGTGATTAACGGAAACGCCAATCCGGCAACGCTGACGGTTAACAACGGGACTGCAAACACGTTTGCCGGCAGCCTGACGGATGGCGCGGGCGGAGGTGCCTTGTCATTGACCAAGGGTGGCTTGGGCACCTTGACCCTTTCCGGTGCCAGCACCTACACGGGTAATACAACCATCAGCCTTGGCGCGCTGAACCTGACGGGATCGCTCGTCAACAGTGCCGTCACGGTGGCTTCGGGCGCGACGTTGGCGGGTGCCGGTTCAGTCGGCAACTCGGTTACGGTGCAAAGCGGCGGCGTTTTGGATCCGGGCACTGCGGGCATCGCTGGGAAACTCACAGCCGGTTCCCTAACGCTCAATTCCGGTTCTTCCAGCAGTTTTGAGTTCGACACCATCGCGTCCACCAACGACCAGATGATTGTCAGCACCTCCGGCGGGCTGACGATCAACGGCGGTGCGATCAGCTTGTTTCTGACCAACGGTAATAACTTTGCCGCCGCCGGGACCTATAAGCTCATGCAATACACCGGTGCCATTGGCGGCAGTGGGGTAAGCAGTCTGACCATTGGCAACGCGCAGCCCGGCTATGCCTATGCGTTTGGCACGTCCAGCGGGTATGTGACGGTGACGATTACCTCCGCCGGTGTGAACACCGCGTGGAGCGTGGATGCCAATGGGACCTGGTCGGATACCACAAAGTGGACCGGCGGTATCGTCCCGAACTCTGCGGGTGCCGCCGCCACCTTGGGTGCCGGCACGGTCCTGCGCACGGTGACGCTGAGCGCTCCCGCCACTGTCGGGGGCATCTCATTCACCAACAGCAATTCGTTCGTTGTCACCGGGAGCAGTCCGTTGACCTTGGCTAACAGTGGCAGCGGCATTTCCCTCAGCGCTATTGCCGGAACCGTCAATGCCATTTCCACCCCCGTGGTGCTGAACGGCAATCTCACGGCATCCGTAAGCGCTGGTAAATCCTTGGCGTTCTCGGGCGCCGTTTCGTCCTCCAGCGCGCAAACCGTGACGGTCAACGGCGCAGGGACCGTGTCCTTATCGGGTGTCAATACCTACGGTCCGGCTTCCGGTACCGTGGGCACCACGCTGAACGGCGGCGGGGTTTTAAATGTCGGAAACAACAGCGCGCTCAGTACGGGCGACCTGGATTTCACCGGCAGCAGCACTCTGAAGTCTGGCCTGTCGGGCTTGACCCTGGCGAATTATGTGATCATTGATTCAGTGGCGAACGCCACGGTGGATAATAATGGCAATCCTGTTTCACTGAATGGGAACATCAGCGGTGGCGGCACGCTGGTGGCCAACGGGACAGGCACGCTGACCTTGGGCGGCGCCAATAGCTACACCGGCCCCACGACGGTCAATGGCGGTACCTTGGCCATCTCGACGGATGCCGGTTTGGGGACTGTGCCCGGTGCCGAGGTTCAAAACGTGATTTTAAATGGCGGCACACTGCTGGGCACCAGCTCCTTCTTGGTTAACTCCACCCGCGACATTGGGGTCGGTTTGAGTGCAGGCTCGGTAGGCACCAATGCAAATATTTCTGCGACCTCCGGCAGTGTGTTTAACTTCAGCGGCGTCATCGCCTCGGCCGGCAATACGGGGATGAACGGGTTGAATGTAAATACCGGTACCGGCAACATCGGCACGGTGGTCCTGAGCGGTGCGAATACCTTCAGCGGTCCGACCTATATCGCTCAGGGCGCTCTGCAGGTGGCGAATGCGCTGGCGCTTCAAAACAGTGTGCTGGATTACACCAACGGAACACTGCTGTTTGATGGCAGTACGACCGCGGCGACCATTGCCGAAATTGTCGGTTCCCAGAGTCTCGCTCTGACAAACTTGAGTGGCGCAGGTGTCACGCTCACACTTGGCGGCGACAATGGGAGTGTGACGAATGTGGGGAACTTGACGGATGCGGGTCTCATATCCGGCGTTGGCGCATTCATTAAAAATGGGACGGGGACATTGGCCCTGGCGGGCACGAATAAATTCACCGGCGACTTGCGTTCGGCCACCGGTATTTTGCAGATTGCCACCAATGGACTGACCGTGGCTGGGACGGTTACCGTGCAAGGTTCCTCCACTCCGCAATTGCAAGTAAACGGGGGTGCGTTGGTAGCCACTAATTTGACCTTAAGTACCAGTGGCAGCGTTGGCGCTGGCAATGTATATATCAACTCCGGTACTGTTTCATTGAGCGGAACTATCTCAATCAACGCGGCATCGTCCGAAGTTTCGACGTCTGATGGGATCTACGTCAATACGAACGCCACATTATATGCCTCCTACTTGACGACGGGACGTGGTGCTTTGAGTGCCACGACGCAGCCGACAGCCGGTCAGGCTGGTCAGAGTCTGATCGTTAACGGTGGCACGGTGGTTATTACTAACAACCTCTTGATGGGTCCCGTTGGTGCGAACTCTGGCACGTCAATGAGTGTGAACAGTGGCAGTTTGACCGTAGACGGGACCCTGACGTTTGGTTGCAATAATGGCGGACGTTGGTCGGTGGTAGACGTAGCTGGCGGTACGATGACCGTCAATGACACGGTTACCGGCATTGATATTGGTGGCCCGTATGCAGGTGCGGGGCAAGTCCTTTTGGTGCGCGGCGGCACGGTCAACGCGAACATCATCACCCTCGGCAACGGTACCAACAGCGGCACGTCGGCCATCAATATCACCAGCGGATCGCTCTACCTTGGTGCAGGCGGCATTGTGCAGGTTTCTTCCAACGCCGCTTCGAGCATCACGCTAAACGGCGGCGTACTCGGTGCAAGCGCCAACTGGACGGCTACCAACCCCATGACGTTAGGAGGGGGCACTATTCAAACGGCTGACAGCCTCGGCGCGGCTCATAACATTACCTTGTCGGGTAGTCTCGGCGGCACAGGTTTCACGAACACGGGCAGTGGCAAATTGACCTTGTCCGCAGGAAATTACTTTACCGGTGGCGCAGTGCTGAATTCCGGCACGCTGAATATCAACGGAAGCTGGGCCTTGGGCGGCGCCTTTTACGGAGGTCTCACGTTCAACGGCGGCACCTTGCAATATGCTCCGGCCTTCAGCGGCAATGGCCCCGGTGACATCTCTGAGAACACGGCGGCCACCCCGGTGCCGCAAGCAGTTACCTTCAACAGCAATGCCACGATCGATCTCAATGGCAACGCGGTGACTTACGCGTATGGCGTTGGTAACGGTGGCGCTGGCGGCCTGATTATCAATAGCACCCTCTCTGGTGGCTTGCTGAATCTGTTAGGCACCAATACTTATAAAGGCAACACCACCGTCAACTCAAACAGCACATTGGAACTGTCCCTGCCGACAATCCCCACCAACTCCACCGTCACGGTCAATACCGGCGGTCTCCTAAAGTTGGATTTTGCAGGCACCAACGTGGTGACCAACATCGTGCTGGGAGCTTCTATCAAACTGCCGGGGACCTACAATAGCGTTAACTCGCCATCGTTTATTACTGGCACCGGCTCCTTGCAGATCTTGTCCACGTCCACGATTGCCAACTATTCGACCAACATCACCGCCACCGTCACCGGCGGTGGCACGGGCATCACGGTGGCCTGGCCGACGACGCACTTGGGCTGGGAACTCGCTGTGCAGACCAACTCGTTGGCTACCGGTTTAGCCAACAATTGGGTGACCAACGCCGGCACCGCCAGCGTGACATCCACCAACTACCCGATCAACCCGGCCAATGGCTCGGTGTTTTTCCGCCTGGTGCATCCGTAAACGATCGCAATGGTGAGCGACTGGAAATTCCGGCCGCTCACCAACTAATAAAAACAGAACTAAGACTATGAAAGCTACAAATGCCTCTACAATGCCAGGTCGCCGCCCCGGCTTCACCCTGATTGAACTCCTGGTGGTCATCGCCATCATCGCCATCCTGGCGGCCATGTTGCTGCCGGCACTGGTTTCGGCCAAGGACAAAGCTAAGCGCACCCAGTGTATCAATAACCTCAAGCAGCTCTATATCGGGTGCACCATCTACGCCTCGGACAATGACGACCTCTATCCCACTTGGGGTGGTGAAGCCGGCTCGGCACATGTATTAAATGTGATTCCAGGTGGCGCTAACGGTTTGGGGAATTACATTCGTTGGGTGGTTACGGCTCCGGCTGGACTCACAGGTCATGTTTCTCAAAACTCATCAGATCTTGCAATGCAGGGTTCACACTATGAAAACTTGGGTTATTTGTATGGCTCCAAGCTGGCTGGCGATGGTCGCTTGTTTTTTGATCCGGCTTACCCATCCGGTTCAGCACTTTCGATCGATGAGTATGCCAGTGCAGGAAATCTCAGCTATGGTACAATCAATGGTGCAGGTGTTCGTTCTAGTTACACCTATAATCCGATGGTGGACACGAACAACACCGTGGGGAACCGACTGTATCCGAAGGCCAGTAAGATAAATAGTCGTTCGGCTTTTATCATGGATTATATCGACACCCAGATGAGCAATCCCAGTTATTTTGCCCACTTTAAGTCCAAGGGCTGGGAGATTGTCATGACCGATGGCTCGGTAGTCTTTGGCAAGCCCTCCCCAACAGTGTTTAACCAGATTTACACTGGCAGTCCAGCCGTAGATGTGTTTTCGCTGACTAGCACATACTTGCCGGCAATGCTGTCGGCACAGTAGTCTTAATTTTGTGTACATGCTAGACGACTTCTGACAATTGCTGCCGTTTTAGACGGTAGAGTAAAGGTTTTTATAAAACCGCAATGTCAGGTATGAGGTGGGAATCTATTTTGGGGCATTCAATTTTAAAGTTCATGAATTGGGGACTGTTCACAATTTTAATCCGAAGAGTTGGCATCGCACTGGGGATCTGTCTCTGTCCGCTGCTGGCCCAGGCCGTGGCTTCTGTTGATTTGCGGTTTGTCGTCAGCGAGCATGGCGCGGTGGGCGATGGTTTAACGCTCAATACCAAAGCCATTCAATCTGTCATTGATGACTGCGCCCGGGCTGGTGGCGGGACCGTGGTGGTGCCTCGGGGCGTGTTTATCACGGGGTCCATTTTCCTGAAACAAGGTGTCAACCTTTGTGTGGAGACCAATGGCGTTTTAAAAGGGTCGCAGAATACCAATGATTATCCCTGGATTGACACACGGATTGCCGGGCTCGAAATGAAATGGCCTGCGGCACTGGTCAATGCGGACGGTGTCACCAATCTCCAGATCACCGGCGCCGGCACCATCGACGGTTCCGGCGAGACCTGGTGGCGCGAGTACTGGCTCGTGCGGGCGCTGGAAAAAGACGGTATTGACCCGCACTTCAAGGTGGGGCGGCCGCGACTGGTCCATATCATCCGCTGCAACCAAGTGCTGGTGCAGGGCGTGACCCTCAAGGACTCGGCTTTTTGGAATTTGCAACTGACTTATTGCGACGGCGTGGAAGTGCGCGACCTTAAGGTCCGCGTTCCCGGCGGAAAAGTCCGCGCGGCCAGCACCGACGGCATTGATGTGGATTCCACGCGCAATATCGTGATCGCCGACTGCAATATAGAATGTGACGACGACGCCATTTGCCTGAAATCCGGTCGCGATGCTGATGGGTTACGGGTGAATCGTCCGACTGAGAACGTTCTGATCCGGCATTGTGTCGTAACTCGCGGTGCGGGGCTGGTGGTGATCGGGAGCGAAACCTCGGGCGGCATCCGTCATGTACGGGTGGAAGATTGCCGGGCCGCCGCGGGGTGCGAAGAAGTGGTGCGTTTCAAAACTCGCATGGGCCGGGGCGGCGTGGTGGAAGACATTGTCTATGACCACATTCAGGCCGAGGGCGTGCGCCAGGTGTTCAGTTTCAACATGGACACTTTCAGCACCACCTGGTTGCCGGAGGAATTCCGGACGTCCGTGCCGCCGGAGATGGGCACACCGATTTTTCGCAATATCACCGTGAGTCATCTCAAGGTCAAAAATTGCGAGCTCGCCGGACGAATTGTGGGTTTGGTGGGCAGCCCCATCCTGAACCTGAAACTTGAAGATGTAAAAATTCAGAACGCGGGCGGCGGCTTGGTCGTTAAAAACACCAGTCACATGCAGTGCAAGAACGTCACCGTGAACGGCAAGCCCTTTATCGCGCCTGATGGTGTCCTGGTGGGCGATAGTAGGTGATCAAAAGTCGAAACCCGGCGGGGAGTGAAGCGGGGAGTCGGGGATTGATGTTTTCCGGTTTGGCTTTGTAACCTATTCGAATTTTTGCCACATCAGCAGCCCGGTGACCAAATCAGTGCCCTAAATATCATCCGTTGGGTTCGGATTTTGGCCCCGCGCTCGAGCTGGGACGCTAGGCACTCCGGACTTAAATGGGTTTCCTCACCATAATGGGCGATGGCTACACCTGCAAAAGCATGCTAATTTATCGTTGTTCCAACCCAAATTTTTCCATGCTACGAGTTGTTGTATTGGTGTTTAACCCGATGAAGCTGTCTAGCTGTCCCCAATGGCGGCCTAAACAAGCTCTGTTGTGCGTCATTGTGCTCCTGTTGCTTACGGTCAATTCTGTGCTGGCCAATGTACCCGGCGGGGGCACCGGCACGGGGGCCAACGTCACGCTTACGGACAACGGCAGCACCGTGACGCTGGGCAACGGCATCGTCTCCATCCTGTGCACCAAGTCGGGCGCGTCGATCAATCAGATCAATTACACCTACAACAACGGCGGGGGCATCCAGACCCTCAACCTGCTTTCCGGCGGCAACAACGGCGGCCAATTGTACTGGGAAAACAGCAGTTCCCAGGGCCTGACGTTCACGTATTCGCTGGTGGTGGATCCGGCCAGCAATGGCGGCAATTATGCGGAAATCTCGATGGTCACCACGTCGGTGACCAATGACGTATTGGAGGTGCATTTTTCGCTCTTGCGCGGCGCGACCGGATTTTACGTCACGGCCATTTATGGGCATCGCAGTATCGACGGGGCCTTCGGGATGGGCGAATGCCGCGACAATATTTACGCCGGTTCCATCTTTAATTGGATGAGCGTGGATGCGACGCGGAACCGCTTGATGGAAGTGTCCGGGGGGGCGGCGATTGGCGTGCAGGGCGCGCCGGTGGAAGTCTCGCTGTGGACGAATGGTATTTATGCCGGCCAGTACGAGGATAAATATAAATACGGCGCCGATCTGGGATTGAATCATGTCTGGGGCTGGAGCAGCGTCGGCGCCGGCGGAAAAAATGTCGGCCTCTGGAACATCACCGCCAGTTCGGAATATTACAACGGTGGCCCGCTCAAGCGCGAGCTCATGGAACACATTGGCACGACGATTTTGAACATGCTTAACGGCGGGCATTACGGCATGGGAGCGGACGGGAACTGGGCGACGGGCGAAGTGTGGACAAAAGTGGACGGCCCGTATTTCATCTATTGCAATACTATTACCAACACGATCACCGGCACCAATCAGGCGGCCCAGGCGCTCTACAGCGACGCACTGGCGCAAGGCGTGGCGGAGGCGGGGGCGTGGCCGTATGCCTGGTTTACGAATGCCAATTACGCGCCGGCGGCAAATCGCGGCGCGGTGACCGGAAAAATCGTCATCAACGACAGCGGCAACCCCAACGCCTCCGCGGCAGGCTTGTGGGTGGGCTTGATTCGACAGCCCGTCACCATCACCGCGACGTATGATTTTCAGCAATGGATGAAGCCCTACCAGTTTTGGACCAAGACGGACACCAACGGCAATTTCATTTTGACCAACATCATCGCCGGGGCCAATTATACGCTCTATGCCTACGGCCCCGGTGCGCCGGCGATGTTCATGTCGCAAAACCAGACCGGCGGCAATCCGCCGGTATTGTTCGACTTGCCCACCACCCCGTTTGCGGTCGCCGTTACAGGGGGCGGGAATACTAATCTCGGCAGCGTCACGTGGAAACCCGGGCGGGTAGGGGCGACTGTGTTTGAAATCGGGTATCCGAATCGCACGTCCGACAAGTTTCGGCATGGCGACGATTGGTGGGTGGGTGAAATTGGACCCAAGCCGACCGCCCCGAGCCCGATCTGGAGCAAGTGGCTGGAGTTTCCGCTGGAGTTTCCCAACGGGCTAAATTACGTCGTGGGCCAGAGCCGCTGGAGTACCGAATGGAATTTCGTCCAGCCCATCGTGGTCAGCAGCGCTGGCGTTGATAATAATTCCAGTTCCACCATCACGTTCAATCTGGCCACGGCGCCAACCAACGGGGCCCAGGCGTCGCTGTATCTCGGCCTGTCATCAGATTATTACTCGGCCATCATCGTCACCGTCAATGGCAACAACCTCGGGAGCGTGAGCGGGGTCACCGGCACTCCGGCTACCAGTATTCCCACGACGGGTTATAGTGCCGGTTACAGCGCCAGTGATACGACCATTCGGGAAGGGAATCAGGCCGCCGCCTCCGATGAGCGGCTCACCTTTCCAGCATCGCAACTCCATGCCGGCGCCAACACGATCAACATCGGTATCCGGCAGGCTGGGGGCAGCTATTTTGCCGACCACGCGATGTATGACTACCTGCGGCTGGAGTTGACCGGATATGTGCCGCCGCCGCCCGCCAGTGTGGCGGCCTACGCGGGGAATAATGGCAATCTGGTGAGTTGGCCGGTCGTTCCCGGGGCGACGAGCTACAACGTCTTGCGCTCGACCAATGCCGTCGGCACGTACGTCTCTATTACCAACGGGGTGACCGGCCCGGTCTGCGGCAGCGGCGCGGTGAATGCGGTCTGGCTTGATGCCACGGCGGGCAACGGCACAAATTATTTTTACGAGGTCAGCGCCGTCAACCCGACCGGCACCAGCACCAATTCACCGCCCAGCTCCGGGGTCACGCCCTCGGCAGGAATTGCCACCAGTGTGCCCGCCGCACCGGCGGGAGTGAGCGTGGGCGGTGTGGCGCACCAAAGCGTGAGCCTGAACTGGAGCGCGTCAACCGGAGCCAATCTCTATGCTATTTATCGTTCTACTCTGGTGAACTCCGGCGGCGGCTCCTCGAATGTGTTGAGCACCATTCTGCTGAACAATGCCATCACCAATCTCAGTTACACGGACGCCTCGCCGACGGATGGCAGCCTCTACCGTTATTGTGTCACCGCCACCAGCGCGGGTGGCACCAGCACCAATTCCGCCTTCGCCGTGGCCATGCCGCTGCCGGCGCCGGCAACCGCTTTGCCCCCGTCGCTCACCGCAAGTTTTGTCTATACGACGTCAACGAACATCACCCTGAACTGGACCGCCGTCCCGGGAGCGATTGGCTATGTCATCTCCCGCTCCACCAGTTTGGGCGGGACCTACACCTATCTGCAGACGGTCACGGAGACGACTTATACCGACTATGGTTTGAATGCCAGCGTGGTTTACTACTACCACGTTGCTGCGATGAACGCCGCCGGGGTTTCCGGGAATAACACCGATCTGGTCAACAGCAAGCAAACGTTCCCGACCAATCTGACGGCGACGGCCACGAACGCGCAAATCATGCTGAGTTGGAGCGCCGTCTCCAACGCCACCAGTTATACGCTCAAACGGGGCACGAGCGTCGGCGCCGAAACGGTCACCGTCGTCACCGGCTACACTGGTACCAATTACACGAACAGCGGCTTGGTCAACGGGGTGACATATTATTACGTCGTCACCGCCACCGGGTCGGGTGGCGCCAGCGGAAATTCGCCCGAGGTCAGCGCAACGCCGCTCACGATTGGCAACGGCATCTGGCAGGCGCCCGTCAGCGGGAACTGGAGCGCGACCACCAATTGGACTGACAGCAGCATCGCTTCCGGGACAGGCAGTAGCGCCGATTTCAGCACGCTGGGTTTGTCCTCGAATTTGACCGTGACGCTCGACAGTGCCCGCACCCTGAGCCGTTTGGTTTTTGGCGATACCGCCGCCACTTACAATTGGACACTCACCGGCACCAATGCGCTGACGCTGGGCATAAGCCCCTACATTGATGTGGAAAACCAGTCTGCCACCCTTAGCGTGCCGCTAGCCGGTACGAACGGCTTGACCAAGGCTGGGCCGGGTGCACTGTCGCTCGGCGGTGCCACCTATTCGTTTACGGGTGGAACCACGGTGAGCGTAGGGATGCTCGCGTTGGATTTCTCCGCCGCCAGTTCGCCGGTGACCAATTTGATTCCTGCCGCCAACAGTCTGACGCTGGGCGGAGGCACCCTGCAAATCATCGGCAGCAGCAATATTGTCAACACACAGGCGTTTGCCGGCACCGTTTTGAACGCCGGCGGCTCGGTGATGGCCGCCGCGCCGGATGCTGGGAATAATTACCCCACGCTCAATTTAGCCGGTATTACGGAGAGCGTAGGGGGCGTGGTGGAATTTATGGGGCCGGCTACGGTGAAGGCTGGCGGAGCCAGTGTGGCGTCCAATGCCGTCATCACGGCCACAGCGTCTGGGAATAATGCTTTCGTCAACAATAGTGCCAATTATGCGACGGTCGGACTTTATGATTTTGCGGCGACGATCGGTGCCAGTTCCCCTTATACCGTAATCGGTGGCAGTCAGATCTCCGGATTTTATACGGCCGCCAGCGGTGGTAGTCCCAGCGCTTCTGGAAATCTGGATGTGACGGGCAATATCACCGGTTGGGCCACCCAACCTTATCTGGCCAGCCTCCGTTGCAATGCCAGTTTGTCCGCTAACCAGACCATCGCACTGGCGAACAAAGCCACCACTTTGACTTTGTCCAGCATTCTGGTCACACCCAATGTCGGGGCCTATAATGTCACGTTCACCTCTGGCAACCTGCGTCCTGGCACCGGGGCCAACGTTCCCCTGATCGTCTGGCAAAACAACCCTGCCGGTCAATTGATCCTCTTGGCCGGGATTGGAAACTCTTCCTCGGGCACGACGGCTTACGTCCAATCCGGTCCCGGCACGGTGTCTCTCACCGTCACCAGCAGCGGATATACCGGGCAGAGCTACCTGAATGGAGGGGTGTCCTTGATCGCCGGCAATGGTTCGCTCGGTCCACCCGCCACGGCGGCACCGGTAAATTTGAACGGCGGCACGGTGGTGGGTAATGCCACCTTTGCCTTGGACAATGCTGGCACCAGCCTCCGTCCGATTAATGTGGCCGGTAACGGCGGCGGTTTGGCGGCGACGTCCGGTAACACCTTGACCGTGGATGGAGTGGTTGGGAGTGGGGCGGATGCCGGGGCGCTGGTCATTGGCGTGGCCGCGTCGAGCGCGAACAACAATACGCCGGGCCTTTTACCTGGCACGGGCGCGGGAACCCCCAACGCCGGTGTTTACGCCACTGGCACCGTCGTCTTGACGAATGCCAATTATTACACCGGCGGCACCATTCTTCAAAGCGGCACGCTCAATTTTAACGGACTCTATGCGCTCGGAGGCGGGAACTTCGGCGGCCTGACCTTCAACGGAGGCACGCTGCAATATGCGGCAAACGTTTTGGGCAACAATGGGTCGGCGGATTTGACTTCCATTGGCACGGCGGGCATCACCCTGGCAGCGGGCGGCGGAACCATTGACCTGAATGGTAATGCGGTCACATACGCCGGTTCCATCGGCAACAACGGCAGCGGTGCATTGATGGTGAAAAGCTCGTTGCCCGGCGGCAGCCTGAACCTGCAAAGCGGCAACGCGTATACCGGCAATACCACCCTCACCAACGCCACGCTGCTCGCCAATAATGCCACCGGCTCCGCCACCGGTTCCGGCAACCTGCTGGTGCAAAACGCCGGCACTCTGTCGGGTAACGGCGGGATCGACGGCTCCGTCACCGTGGCCGCCGGCGGCATTCTCACGCCGGGCAATCCGCTCGGCACGTTGACTCTCAACAATAATCTGACCATGGCCGCCGGCAGCACGACCTGTTTTCAAGTGCAACACGCGCCGCTCACGAATGATACGATCCAGGTCGGCGGTTTACTGACCGAAGGCGGGACGCTGGTTGTTAGCAACAGCGGCGTGGCGGCTTTCACTTCGGGCGACAGTTTTCAATTGTTCAACGCCTCCGGCTTCAGCGGCGCGTTTACAACCGTCACATTGCCGGCGTTGAACGCAGGCCTGTTCTGGAGCAAGTCCCAACTGGCGGTGGGGGGCACCATTGGTGTGGTGAGTACCAATCCTCCCGCCATCCAGAACGTTGCGGTGGCGGGCGGCAACCTGATGCTGCAGGGGACGGGGGGAACCCCCAACTGGTATTACACCGTCCTCTCCGCAACCAATTTGACCCTGCCTTTGGCGCAATGGACAGCAATCGACACCAATCAATTTGATGCCAGCGGCAATTTTAATTACACCAATGCCGCCGCGGTGGCTGGCCCCCAGCAGTTTTATTATCTGAAGGTGGAATGAGCCGCGAAGGCGGAAGGTGGAACAGGCGGGCAACGGTGCCATGCGGAATGAAACCGCTGGAGCCGCCGCTTGGGAAAGCGCGGCCCTCGGTTCTCCGGATCAATTGCAAAAAACACCAGTCAGTTTTGAAATTGAATCCCCGTTAAAGCACGACGATCAGCGAATGCAATTACCCGAAAACCGTCTCCACCCAGCACTGGTCAAAAACTTTGCGTCTGGAAAACGGAGCTCGAAAGCACAGCGATCCCGCCGGTGAGGACCATGGCACTCCGCGACGTCTTGGTCTCATTCACTACTCCCAAGGATTGGCCGGAAAATATTCCCTGCGGCGGAAGATTGTGCAAAAATTCACAAAGAGGCATCATTCGGCAAGCGGTTTGCTAATGGTGCTAGAAATGTTGAGTGTCCATCCCGGCGGCTGGCCAATGGGAATTGGCGGCGGGGGTTGTTATGCTCGGAAATTCAAGCAAAACCCCGTGCTGGTGTATTTTATACACGCGGCGGAGCGAAGCTTTTGGATGGCAGCAACTGGCGGTAATTGGTCATAAAGTCAAAAAAACAACTGAAGCATATGCTGAAACAATACCAGATCAATCAAGGTTTCGACGAGATGGCGGATGTCCAGACGGGGGTGCGTCCGCATTATCAGAAGTTTCACAAGCTGTTCACGGAGCTGACCGAGCCGGATTTTCAGTCCAAGCGCGAGGCGATTGACAACGCCTTTCTCCGGCAGGGCGTCACCTTCAACGTCTATGGTGACGCGCAGGGCGCGGAAAAGATTTTCCCGTTTGATCTGCTGCCGCGCATCATCCCGGCCAAGGAATGGGAACTGCTCGAACGCGGCCTGACCCAGCGCATCACGGCGTTGAACCTGTTCCTGCATGACATTTATCACGAACAGAAAATCTTGAAGGATGGCGTCATTCCGGAGTTCTACATTTTATCCGCACGCCATTTCCGCCGCGAGTTCGTGAACTTCAATGTGCCGAAGGATATTTATATCCACATTTGCGGCACGGATCTGATCCGCGACAAGGATGGACAATATCTGGTGCTCGAAGACAACGGGCGCTGTCCGTCCGGCGTGAGCTATGTGTTGGAAAATCGCCGAGCGATGAAGCGAGCCTTTCCGGGGATGTTCGAGGGTATCGGCGTGCGCCCAGTGGAACATTATGCGCAGGAGCTCTTGAAATCGATGAAGTATATCGCGCCCGCCGGAGTGGGGGATCCGACGGTGGTGCTGCTCACGCCGGGGGCGTACAACAGCGCCTATTTCGAGCATACCTATCTCGCACGGCAGATGGGCATCGAAATTGTCGAGGGTCGCGACTTGTTTGTGAAGGATTCCCGCGTGTTCATGCGCACCACCAAGGGGCCGCAGCCGGTGCATGTCATTTACCGGCGTATTGACGATGATTTCATTGACCCAACGGTGTTTCGCAAAGATTCGATGCTGGGCGTGCCCGGCCTGATCAACGCCTATCGCGCTGGTAACGTTTCGCTAGCGAACTCCATCGGCACCGGCATTGCGGACGACAAGGTGGTTTATTATTTCGTGCCGCGCATGATCAAATACTACCTCGACCAGGAACCGATTCTGCCGAATGTGCCCACATACCTCGCCAGCGAGGAGGCGGACATGAAATACATTCTCGACCACCTGCCCGAGCTCGTCGTGAAGGCGGCGAACGAATCCGGCGGCTATGGGATGTTGATGGGGCCCAAAGCGTCCAAAGAGGAGATCGAAAAGTTTCGGAAACTCATCATCGCCGAGCCGCGCAATTACATTGCCCAGCCCATGATCAATCTCTCGCAGCACCCGACGAGCTGCGATGGCGGCTTTGAGGGGCGCCATGTGGATTTGCGGCCATTCGTCCTGTCCGGCGAGCGCACCAGCATTATTCCCGGCGGCCTCACCCGCGTTGCCCTGCGCAAGGGTTCGCTCGTGGTCAATTCGTCCCAGGGCGGTGGCAGCAAGGACACCTGGGTGCTCTATGGCGATGAATGAGGGGTTTATGAATGTTGATTTTATTAAAAAACAAATTCACGCCGCCGCCAACGAACCTGCGAAGCAAACCGTAAATTTTAAATCTTAAATCAAAATGTTATCCCGCGTTGCCAACTCACTTTACTGGATGGCCCGTTACATTGAGCGCTCTGAAAATATTGCGCGCATTGTGGACGTGAACCTGCAGCTGCTGCTGGACATCCGCAACCTTGACGAAAAACGTTTGACCGCTTACTGGCTGCCGATTGTGCAGGCTACCGGCGACGAGGAATCGTTTTTCAAGAAAAACCCGCAGGCCACCGGCAAGGCGGTCACGGAATTTCTGGTCTTTGATATGGAGAATCCGAATTCGCTCTTGCAGTCCATCTGCCAGGCGCGCGAAAACGCCCGCATGGTGCGCGATCAGATCACGCTGGAACTGTGGGAAGAATTAAACCGGTTGTATTTGTTTGTCCGTTCGCCTTACGCCCGTGAAGTCTGGCGGCGCAGTGCCGGTGAGTTTTTCCAGGAAATCAAAGCTAGCTCACTCCACATCATTGGCATCATCGAGGCCACGCTCCTGCGCAATGAAGGCTGGTGGTTTGTGCAGGTGGGCCAGTTGTTGGAGCGGGCCGATAAGACCACGCGCATCCTTGACGTGCGCTACCAGAGCCTGCCCGAACACGGCGTGCCCGAACGCATTAGCCCCGACGAAGCCCTTGAATGGTCTGCCGTCCTGCGCTCGTGCAGCGCCTGGGACGCCTACAAGACCATCCATGGTGGCGACGTGCATCCGCGGGAGGTGGCGGAGTTTCTCTTGTTGAGCGATGTGTTTCCGCGCTCGGTCCGCTATTGTGTGAACGAATTGAATGGCGCCTTGCGCCGCATCTCTGGCGTGGCCGAGGGCCGTTTTACCAACGATGCAGAAAAGCTGACCGGCCGATTTCTGGCGGAATTGCAGTTCAGCACCATCGAAGAGATATTTGAAGTGGGCCTGCATAAATACCTGGACGAGGCGCAGGCGAAATTGAACAACATCGGCGCAGAATTATTCCGCGCGTACATTTTTCAGCCCTTTGAAAATCCCGACGAAGTTCACATGGTGCAGCAGGAGGAACAGCAGCAGCAAATCCACGGTTCCCGTTATTCGTCACTCGTCATCCGCCACTAACCATGTCTATTCACGTCGCGCTCCACCACAAGACGCATTACAAATATGATCGATTGGTCACGCTCGGACCGCAAGTGGTGCGGCTCCGGCCCGCGCCCCACGCGCGCACGCGCATCCTCAGCTACTCGCTGAAGATCAAACCGGCGAAGCATTATATCAACTGGCAGCAGGATCCCCAGTCCAACTACGCCGCGCGGATCGTTTTTGAACAGCCCACGCGCGAGTTCTGTGTCGAGGTGGATCTGGTCGCGGAGATGTCGGTGCTAAATCCGTTCGACTACTTTCTTGAACCGGAAGCGCAGAAATTTCCGTTTGCCTACGACCCGGCGCTCGACACGGAGCTGGCGCCGTTTCAGCGCAAATGCTGGCTCACCACCAATGTCTCGAAATATCTGACCGAGCTGCGGCGTGACTTGATCGGCGAGGTTAAACGGCGGACCAAAAAAGAGCGGCTCGAACTGCCTGAAAGCGAGAAGCAGCCGACCAACGATTTCATTGTCGCTATCAATCAACGGCTGTGGAAGGACATCACCTACACCATCCGCATGGAACCCGGCGTGCAGACGCCGGAGGAAACCCTGACGAAGATGAGCGGTTCGTGCCGCGACTCCGCGTGGCTGCTCGTTCAGCTGATGCGTCATTTCGGTCTCGCCGCCCGGTTCGTTAGCGGCTACTTGATCCAGCTCAAGCCGGACGTCAAATCCCTCGATGGGCCGAGCGGGGCGGAGAAGGATTTCACCGACTTGCATGCGTGGACGGAAGTCTATCTGCCTGGCGCCGGCTGGATCGGACTCGACCCCACTTCCGGTTTGCTAGCGGGCGAAGGTCACATTCCGCTGGCTTGCACGCCGGACCCGTCGAGTGCCGCCCCCATCAGCGGAGGGGTGGATGAATGTGAAACCGAGTTCGAGTTCGACATGACGGTAAAGCGCGTCTATGAATCGCCGCGCGTTACCAAGCCCTACACCGAGGAACAGTGGACCGACATTCAGAAGCTCGGCCAGGCGATCGACGTGGATTTGAAAAAGGGTGACGTGCGCCTGACCATGGGCGGCGAACCGACCTTTGTTTCTGTTGATGACCCGGACGGGCCGGAATGGAATTTCACGGCGATGTCGCACCAGAAGCGCATTCTTTCTGGAACACTCATCAAGCGGCTGCGGGATAAATTTGCGCCGGGCGCGCTGCTGCATTACGGCCAGGGCAAATGGTATCCCGGCGAACCGCTGCCGCGCTACGCGCTGGGCGCGTATTGGCGCAAGGACGGCGTGCCCATTTGGAAGGATGATTCGCTCATTGCGGATGAAGCTAAAAATTACGGCCACGGCGCCAAGGAAGCCAAAGAGCTTTCAACGCGACTGGCCCAAACGATCGGCGTGGATCCGAAATATCTGATTCCGGCCTACGAAGATGCATTTTACTATACCTGGAAGGAACGGCGTTTCCCTTCGAACGTGACGCCGGAAAAATCCAACCTCAAGGACAAGCTGGAACGGGACCGCATTGCGCGAATTTTTCAGCAGGGACTTGGCACCGTGGTTGGCTATACGCTCCCGATCAAGCGCGCCTCATTCGGCCAGAAGCACGGCTGGGTCTCCGGCTCATTGTTCTTGCGCGATGACGACACTCTTTGGCTCATCCCCGGCGATTCTTCGATGGGCCTGCGCTTGCCGCTGGATTCCGTGCCGTGGGTCGCAGAAAAAGATTTTCCCTGGCTGCGGCCGCAGGACCCGTCACAGCCTGATTTGCCCGCCCTGCCCAAAGAGTTTCCGTACCGGCAACAGGTGGTGAGCCGGCGCCCGGCACCGGTACCGCCCGGTTACGGACCGGGACAGCGCGCGCAAACCCTTGAAAAGGTGGACGCGGATCCTAACCGCCGTCCCGCACCGGGCGAATCGGCGCCTTGGGTGATTCGTACGGCGCTGTGCGTCGAGCCACGCGAGGGACGGCTGCACGTTTTCATGCCGCCACTGGAAAGGGTGGAAGATTATTTGGATCTCATCGCGGGGATTGAAGCGACTGCCGCCAAAACCGGTCTGCCCGTCGTCATAGAAGGTGAGACACCGCCGAAAGATCCGCGGCTGAACAAGCTCGGAGTCACGCCCGACCCCGGCGTGATCGAGGTCAACATGCACCCGAGCAAATCGTGGACTGAACTCGTCGACCGCACGACGACGCTGTATGAGGAAGCGCGCCAGACGCGACTCGGGACCGAAAAATTCATGCTGGATGGCCGGCATACCGGTACGGGAGGGGGCAACCACATTATCCTTGGCGGCGAAACCCCGCAGGATTCGCCGGTTCTGCGCCGGCCCGACCTTTTGCGCTCGCTGTTGGCGTATTGGCAGAACCATCCGTCCTTGAGCTGGTTGTTCAGCGGGCTGTTCGTCGGTCCGACCTCGCAGGCGCCCCGCATTGACGAGGCGCGCAACGATTCGCTTTACGAGCTGGAAGTTGCATTTAAGGAAATGGACCGGCAGATCAGCACGGGTGGCAAGCCGCCCCCCTGGCTGGTGGATCGCCTATTCCGCAATCTGCTCATTGATTCCAGCGGCAACACCCATCGCGCCGAGTTCAGCATCGACAAATTGTTCGCGCCCGAAAGCAGCACTGGCCGACTCGGCCTTGTGGAAATGCGCGCGTTTGAAATGCCGCCGGACGCGCGGATGAGTCTTGCACAACATCTGCTGCTGCGCGGCCTGGTCTCGAAGTTTTGGAAGGAACCCTACAAAAACAACCTCGTGCGCTGGGGCACGGATATCCACGATCGCTGGATGCTGCCGCATTTTTGCGAAACGGACTTTAAGGACGTCATCCGCGATTTGCGTGAGTCGGGTTATCCCTTTGAGGCCGATTGGTTCGCGCCCCATTTCGAGTTCCGGTTCCCGCGAATTGGCGATTTGGAGCAGCGTGATTTGCAAATCGAGCTGCGCACTGCCCTCGAACCGTGGCACGTGCTTGGCGAAGAGCCCGGCGGCGGCGGCACGGTGCGCTATGTGGACAGCTCGCTGGAACGCCTGCAAATCAAGGCGCGCGGCCTCGTCGGCGACCGCTTTGCCATCACTTGCAACGGCCATCGTGTGCCGTTGCATCCTACCGGGACCACCGGCGAAGGCGTGGCGGGCGTGCGTTATCGCGCGTGGCAACCACCGATCTGTTTACAGCCCACAATTCCATCGCACGCGCCGCTGCGGTTCGATCTCTACGACACGTGGAACCAGCGTTCGCTGGGTGGCTGCACCTATCACGTCGCCCATCCGGGCGGGCGGAATTCGGAAACCTTCCCGGTCAACAGCTATGAAGCGGAATCGCGCCGCCTCGCGAGATTTTTCCGGCACGGCCATCAGCAGGGCAAATTCACCCCGCCGGCAGAAAAGTTGAACAGTGACTTTCCGTTCACGCTGGATTTGCGTAATGTCTGACGCGGACAATCTGCGGCAAAACCGCGATCAGCAGCACATGTTCCAGACTCAATCCCAATCCATGACGGGCGACGGTGGCGCCACTAATAGTGTGTCGCCGGAAAAATTGTGGTCCGAAGAACCGCGCCCAGCGGGCGCGTTCGTGGAATGGCTGTCAGCGGACGGCGGAGTTTTCCCGCACTATGCAAAATTGCTCGGGGAATTGGAGCAGTTTGGCCCGGCGGAACTCGCCCGGCGTGCCGATGCCAGCCAGCGGTTTGTGCATGAGCACGGCATTACCTACAACGTCTATGGGGATCCACGCGGGATGGAACGTCCCTGGCAGCTTGACCCGATTCCATTCGTCATCGCGCCGGAGGAATGGCGGGCCCTTGAGGCGGGATTGATTCAACGGGCGACATTGCTGAACCAGATTCTCACCGACTGCTACGGGGCTCAGGATCTCATCCGCTCGCGCTGGCTGTCGCCGGCGCTGGTGTTCGGGCAGCCCGATTTTCTGCGTCCGTGCCATGGCATCAAAATCCCCGGCGACACGTTCCTGCATTTTTACGCTGCCGACCTTTCGCGTTCGCCGGACGGGCGCTGGTGGGTGGTTTCCGACCGCACGCAGATTCCCACCGGTGCGGGTTACGCGCTGGCGAACCGGCTGGTCACGTCGCGTATTTTACCGGAGGCGTTCCGCGATAACCATGTGCACCGACTCGCCGGTTTTTTTCTGACGGCGCAAAATTCACTCGCGCAACTGGCGCCACACCAGGCTGAGAAAACCCGCGTGGTCATGCTCACGCCCGGACCGCACAACGAAACGTATTTCGAGCAGGCCTATCTGGCGCGGTATCTCGGTTATATGCTGGTCGAGGGGCAGGATTTGACCGTGCGCGATAATCAGGTTTTTCTAAAGACGTTGAGCGGTCTGGAGCGGGTGGATGTGATTTTGCGCCGGGTGGATGATGATTTTTGCGATCCGCTGGAGCTGCGGAACGATTCCATTCTGGGCGTGCCGGGACTCGTCGAAGCGGTCCGGGCGGGGAACGTCGTCGTTGCAAACGCACTGGGCAGTGGTCTGGTGCAAAGCCCGGCCTTTATGTCGTTTTTGCCGGAACTGTGCGACCATCTGCTCGGCGAGAAATTAAAACTGCCTTCGGTGGCAACGTGGTGGTGCGGCCAAAAGGCCGCCCGCGAACACGTGCTGAAGAATCTCGACCGGCTTGTCGTCAGACCCGCGTTTCGCACGCATCTGAAAATTGCGGAGGCCGACCGCGCGGAATTGCGCCGGCGCATTGAGTTTGATCCCGATCTCTTCGTCGCTCAGGAGCGCGTGGATCTTTCCCTCGCGCCGTCTTGGCAAAAAGATTCACTCACCGCGCAGCCCGTCAGCCTGCGTGTTTTTCTGGTGGCGGATGGGAAAGGCAGCTATTGCGTGATGCCCGGCGGCCTCACGCGCGTCTCGCCGGACAGCGACGGCAAATTCATTTCCATGCAACGCGGCGGCAGCAGCAGCAAGGATACTTGGATTCCCTCTGCCACGCCGGTGGAAGAACTGACCTTGCTCCACGGCACCGGCCAGAATGTCGAACTGCGGCGCACAGGCAATAATCTGCCGTCGCGACTGGCAGATAATTTTTTCTGGCTCGGCCGCTATTCGGAACGGGCTGATGCCACCTCACGCCTGCTGCGAAGCGCGCTGCTACGGTTTAATCCTGAGCGCACGGGTGGGTCGATGCCGCTACTCACGCCACTCTTGCAAACGCTGGAAACGCAAGGCCAGTTGCCGGGCCTTTCCACCAAGCCAGAATTGCGGGCGAATGCCGAGGCTTTTGAGGCGGAGCTGCTCGCGGCGATTTTTGATACGGAACGCGCCGGTAGCCTGCGGCAGACGGCCGAACAACTGCAACGGCTGGCAATGCTCGTGCGGGACCGGACGTCGAACGACATGTGGCGCGTGCTAACCCAGATCGGCGACCGGCTCGCCACGCCGCCGCCGCGGCAGGTCATGCTTGCAGGCGACGCCGTCGGCATCCTGAACCAGACGCTCCTCGGTCTGGCGGCATTTCATGGGCTGGCGCGCGAGAATATGACGCGCGCCCAGGCGTGGCGCTTCCTGGATATGGGGCTGCGCCTCGAACGCACGCTTTATCTCTGCACGCTGCTGGAGGCGACGTTGCATTCGCCGGACGCGGAAAACCCCAGCCTGCTGGAAGCCGTCCTCGAGGTTGTGGACAGCAGCATCACGTTTCGCTCCCGCTACAACCTGCTGCCGACCGTGCCGGCGGTGTTTGATTTGGTATTGTTGGACGATAAAAACCCCCGCTCCATTTTGTTCCAGATCAAGCAGCTCGTGAAACATTTTGATAAGCTCCCCAAGGAGCGTGGCGACATTGCGAGTCCCGGTAAGACCATTCTGGCCAACTGCCTGTCCCGCTTGGATCGCTCCGACGCGCGAGAACTTGCCAGCGCGTCGGCACACTGGCCGCACTCCGCGCTGGCCGCGACCGTCCGGGAAACGCTCGATGCCCTGCCGCAATTGTCCGACGCCATCGCGGCGAGTTATTTCGCGCACTCGGCCATTTCGCGCACGGGGCGGGGGATCTTGCCATGAACTACCGGCTTACGCATCGCACGCTTTACGAATATGCCGCGCCGGTGTCGGTGTCGCATCACGTCGCGCGACTCGAACCCCTGAACACCGGTGCACAGGTTCGCGAAAGTTTCTCGCTGCAGATTTTTCCCGAGCCGGCGCTGCGCCGGGTACATACGGATTATTTCGGCAATCAGCTTTGTTTTTTTGCGATTCAGGAAATTCATTCCACCCTGGAAATCATTACCCGCAGCCACGTCTCAGTGCAACCGGGCAATCCCCCAATACCCGCCGGAGATGCGGCGTGGGAATCCGTCGCCGACCGGTTTCGCGACCCAGTCTCGCCGGCGGTCGTGGACGCCTATCAGTTTGTGTTTGATTCGCCACAAATCCGCGCGTCGCAGGAGTTGGCTGATTACGCACGGGAAAGTTTTGGCCCGGACACGCCGCTGCTTGCGGGGGCGCGTGAGTTGACCCGCCGCATTTTTGAGGATTTTAAATTCGATCCGAAGGCCACCACGGTCGCAACCCCGCTGGAGGAAGTCTGGGAGAAGCGACGAGGTGTGTGCCAGGATTTTGCACACCTCGGTATCGCGTGCCTACGCTCGCTCGGGTTGCCCGCGCTCTACGTCAGCGGCTATTTGCGGACGCATCCGCCCGCAGGGAAGCCGCGACTCGTCGGCGCGGATGCCTCGCACGCGTGGTTCCGGGTATTTTGTCCCGGCTACGGATGGGTCGATTTCGACCCCACGAACAATGTTCAACCCGCCGGCGAGCACATCACGGTGGCGTACGGCCGAGACTTCGGCGACGTGAGTCCGGTAGCGGGGATTCTCACGGGCGGCGGCGCGCATGAGGTGAAGGTTTCCGTGGATGTGGAGCCGCTTGATGAATAGTCTGTTGATCTAATTATGAAGTGGGAAATTTTACATCGCACGCGCTACGCCTATGCCACCCCGGTGCGCGACAGTTTCAACGACGTGCGCCTGCAGCCCATGCCGATTCCCGAGCAGACGGTGGAATCGTATTTGCTGAAAGTGCTGCCGGCTGCGCGGTTGACGCATTCCAAGGATTTTTATTCGAACTGGATTCAGCACTTTGAGATCATCGAGCCGCACAGCCACCTGCTAATCGAGGCGCATTCCCGTGTCCTCACGCATCCGCCCGCGCCATTGCCGGATGAAAAACTGTGTTCCTTTGAGCGCATGCGCGAGGCGCCAAACATCGAGCGCTGCTTTGATTATCTTCTGGAGAGCCGTTTCGTGGAGCTGTCGCCCGAAGCCTGGAAGCTGGCGGTGGATGCCACCATGGGCATTGAGGACGCGTGGCAAGCTGCGCTGGCGTTGATGCGCTTCGTGCACGGTTACCTGACCTACGAATCCTTTTCCACGCATGTCCACACCCACATGAGCGAGGTCCTGCGCAACCGCCGCGGCGTGTGTCAGGATTACGCGCACCTTATGATTGGGCTATGCCGGCTGCTGAAGATTCCCGCGCGTTACGTTAGCGGTTATCTTGCCACGGAAATTGCCAGCGCCACCCATGCGTGGATCGAGGTGTTTGTGCCCGGCCACGGCTGGCGTGGCTTGGACCCCACCCACAATTGTCAGATCGGCGAAACGCACGTCAAAATCGGCAACGGCCGCGATTATGGCGATGTCCCGCCCATCAGCGGCAACTACCGTGGCACGCGTGACCGCAAGATGGAAGTAGAAGTCAAAATCACTGCAGTGATTTAATCCCGGTTGTGTAAAGCCGAGTCCGCGGTGTGCTAGCGTCCCCGGAAGGAGCCACAGCCACCAGCGAGGCGGCTGACCTGTATTAAAACCATTGCCGCAGCCGGGCCAGTCACACACGTAGCGGCCTCGCTGGATATGGACATCGCCGCGACGATGTGAAGGATTATTTTATCCGCCGCCGTGCTTGACCCCGCTGGCGGGGCAGGGCAATCTTCGCCCGTTCCCAGCCAACCCTAAAATAACCATACATAGTCAATGAACGAATCCGCGCTGACTCAAATCAAAGACACCACTGCCAATCCTGCGCCGCTCGGGCTGCTTGGTTTCGGTATGACCACGGTCCTGCTCAACCTGCACAACGCTGGCTTCTACGAACTCAACACCATGATCCTGGCGATGGGTCTATGTTATGGTGGCACGGCCCAGGTGATCGCTGGCATCATGGAATGGAAAAAGGGCAACACCTTCGCCACCACCGCCTTCATTTCCTACGGATTCTTCTGGCTCTCGCTCGTTGCGCTCATCGTGCTGCCCAAAATAATTCCCGCGCTCACGCCCGCCAACGAAACCTCCATGGCCGCGTATCTCGCCCTGTGGGGCTTGTTTACCGCCGTCATGTTCCTCGGTACATTCCGCCTCAGCCGCGCGCTCCAAGTTGTCTTTGGCACGCTGACCGTCCTGTTCTTCCTTCTCGCTATCGGAGACTTCACCGGTGCAAGTGCGGGGTTCAAGCACGCCACTGGCTACGAAGGTCTGGTCTGCGGCTTCGCCGCGATTTACACCGGGCTGGCGCAGGTGCTGAATGAGCTTTCCGGCAAAACCGTGTTGCCGCTGGGTCTGGTGAAAAAATAGCGGATCCGGGGAAGACTCTGACCGTCGGATGAAATCGGTTGAAACCCGACGTTTGCCAAATGCGTCCAGTGTAGTTCAATGATCCGTTTAAAAACTATGCATTCCAAACGCATCCTGCTCGCCGCCGCCTTGGCGGTCGTGCTTCAATTCAACGGCGCCGCTCAAACCAATCCGCCCGTCACGGCTCCCGAAACTCATAAAAACGTCGCCCTGATTCCCGTCCCGCGCACCGGGGCCATCACCAACCGCCAGAGTCTGGTACTGCAGCGCGCCAAACACGCCCCCGGCAACTACGATATCGAATTCATCGGTGACTCCATCACGCAGGGCTGGGAGGGGAAGGGATCGAACGTGTGGAAAGAATTTTACGGTCAGCGTAAGGTCATCAATTTCGGCGTCAGCGGCGACCGCACCGAAAATGTTCTCTGGCGCTTTGACCAGGGCCAGCTCGATGGCATTAATGCCAAGGTCGCTGTCGTCATGATCGGCACCAACAACTCCAACAAGAACAAAGACGGCACGGATATGTATTCCGACTCCGACATCCTCGAAGGCGTCACCGCCATCGTGAATGAAATCCGCCGTCGCCAGCCAGACACCAAAATTATCCTGAATGCCATCTTCCCGCGTGGTAAAGTTTTCAATGCACAGCGCGGCCGCCTGCTGGAGATCGACCAGGCGCTCGCCAAACTGGATGACGGCAAAAACATTTTCTTCATTGATTTTGGTTCTCAATTGATCGAGAAGGATGGCTCTATTTCCAAAACTTTGCCGGATAACGGCGCGTTGCACCCTGGCGAATTGGGTTACAGAATTTGGGCCAACGCCAATGAGCCGAAGCTTAAGGAATTGCTGGCCCAATAACACGGGGTTCAAATCTCAAAAAGCGCCAGGGCAACCTGGCGCTTTCATTTTTACTCGCTTGCATTGGGCGGGATTTGTGTATTTTGAGGGTTCAAAAATATGTCATCCGCCGACTACCAGCTCGTCCGCCTGAACAACGGCATCTGTTCCGTGCGCTCTCTTGTGGACGGCGAGACGTTTCATCCCGTAGTGGGACCGGTGGCCGAAGCTCAGGCGCTGTACGTGAACCAGCTCCGGCTGCGCGAGCGGCTGCAACAGCATGCCGGCGAATTTGTGATCTGGGACGTGGGTCTGGGGGCGGCGGCGAACGCGCTCACCGTGCTGCGCGCCACGCGGGATTTGCCGTGCCGGATTCGCCTGGTGAGTTTTGACCACACGATTGAACCGCTGGAATTTGCGTTGTCGCATGCTGCCGACCTCGGCTACTTCGGTGGCTATGAAACACAGTTGCGGGAATTCATCCGAGACCATCGCGTGACGTTTCAAGACGGGGGACAAACGGTGGACTGGGCTTTCCACCATGGTGATTTTCCGACCCTGATTGGGCCTGGCCGCCGAGGTGGCGCGGCTCAGCCTTCCAGATCGGCTATGCCCGCTCCCGATGTGATCTTATTCGACGCCTATTCGCCCGCCCGCAATCCGGCAATGTGGACGCTGCCACTGTTCACGGACTTGTTTAAACACCTTAATCCGGAGCATCCGTGCGCGCTGCCAACCTATTCGCGGAGTACGATCCTGCGGGTGACACTGCTGCTGGCCGGATTTTTTGTAGGCGTAGGCCACGCCACCGGCGAGAAGGAGGAGACGACCATTGCTGCGAATGACCAGAGCTTAATTGCCGAGCCGCTAGGGGCGCGCTGGCTGGATCGGGCGCGCCGCTCGCACAGCGCCGAGCCCATGACCGAGCCGGTCTATCGCATCGCGCCGCTGTCGGCGGAATCTTGGGAAAAACTGCAGGCGCATCCGCAGTTTCGTGTGTAGCAAAGGTGACTGGGTTACCTGAACAAACACCCCAGTCACTGCGGCGGCACTATTCATGGATCCTCGTGGATGGTATTGAGGTGGACAACGACCGCTTTGGACCCCAGGACCATGGCCTTGAAATGCCATTCAGCGCCGGGTTCCAGCAGGGGTTGATAATCCTTGGACTGCCCGACGGGATTATTACTGGCGTCAAACAAGTTCAGTTCTACTTTCACCCCAAACCGGCGGCGGGGGCTCAGGTTTTTGACTTTTCCTGTCGCATAAACCAACGAACTGCCAGGTGATTTTTCCAGCCGGAGGGCCGTCAGCGCAAACTCGTTTGTGCGTGTTTCGTCGTCTGGTACCGCAGTGGTTATTACCCGGGCTGCCACGCGCTTTGGGGTTTCCGGGGTGCTAATTCGGTTGGGTTTCTTCCCCGATATAATTAGGGCGGCAATGCTAAAGGCAAGTATGAGGAATACGCTGCCGAACACCATCCGGACCACCTTGGTGGGGGCGCGATTGTGCGCCAGCGGCCAGACCAACGTGGTTGATTGGCCGCAATGGGGGCACACGATGGTTTCGCCAGCGGCGTCAATGGGGAATTCCAGATGGCCGGCGCAATGCTGGCATTCGCCCTTTACAAATTTGTGGGTGGACATTGTGGGATGCCGATGCGACAAGTTAAGCGAAACCAAAGGTTCGTCTCGAACGTCATATCAATTAACTAAAACTATGAATCAGGATGACAAATACAAGCAGGAACACACCGCCCATCTTGAAGATCATTTTTTAACCCGCCGACAATTCCTTCAGCGCGCGGGCATGGGCTTCGGCGCGTTGAGCCTGGCGGCGATGTTTGGCAATGAACTGCTTGCGCCGGCGGTACAGGCGATGGACGCCGAAGCCACGCTGCTGCCCAAAACGCCGCCGCTGCCGGCCAGAGCCAAGCACGTTGTCCATGTTTTTGCGCAGGGCGCGCCGTCACATGTGGACACGTGGGATCCCAAGCCCTTATTGACCAAAATGGACGGTCAGGATATCCCCGGGCAGAATGGCGTGGCGATGGGGTCGCCGTTCAAATTTACTAAAAAGGGAAAGTCAGGCATCGAAGTCAGCGAAGTCTTTCCACACATGGGCGAACTGGTGGATGACTTATGCGTGGTACGCTCGATGTACACAGATATTCCAGCTCACGAGGTGGCCACAATCATGATGAACACCGGCTCGCGGCTGGTGCGGCCAAGCGTTGGTTCGTGGGTGCTGTACGGTCTCGGTTCGGAGAATCAAAATATGCCGGGATTCATCTCGCTGCGGCCAGGCGGGGCGCCGCCGGGCGGCACGGCCAACTGGCAGTCGGCCTTTCTTCCCGGCGTTTATCAGGGCGTGAGCATCAACACCAAAGTGCCCACACTGAACATGTTGATCGAAAATATCCAGAACCCGGTCACCCCACTGGCGGAGCAGCGACGGCAGCTGGACCTGGTGCACCAGCTCAATGAGATTCACAGCCAGAATCTCCAGAAGGACGCGCAGCTGGAATCGCGTCTGGAGGCATACGAGATGGCGTTCAAGATGCAGACCGAGGCGACCGACGCGTTTGATCTCACCAAGGAACCGCCCAGTGTCCGCGAGTTGTACGGGCGCAGTCCGCAGGGCAACCAGATGCTCATCACACGCAGGCTGATCGAGCGCGGGGTCCGGTTTGTGCAGGTCTGGGCCGGCGGCTGGGATCATCATCAGGATTTGGAAGAGCGCCTGCCGGAACGCGCCAAGGATATTGACCAGCCGCTCGCAGCCTTCATCACGGACTTAAAGCAGCGCGGCCTGTTCGACGAAACCCTCATCGTCTGGGGCGGCGAGTTCGGGCGCAAGCCGACCCGCGATCGCAACGGTGGCGATAATCCCGGGCGCGACCATAATTCCAAGGCGTTCACGACCGTGCTTGCCGGCGGCGGTGTGCGCGGCGGTATGACCTACGGTGCGACAGATCAATTTGGCGCCTCGTCCGTTGAAAATAAAGTTCATGTCCACGACCTGCACGCGACGATGCTGGCGCTGCTCGGATTTGACCATAAAAAATTGACCTACCGCTATAATGGCCGCGACTTCCGGCTCACGGAAACGAGCGGGGAAATCATCAAAGCCGTCTTCGCATGAAAAGCATTCTGATGTTGCTATCCTGGGTCGGACTGTGGTCAGCGGCCGCTGCTTTCGCCGCCGATCTAACGCCGGCGCAGTCGGATTTCTTTGAGAATAAAATCCGGCCCATCCTTGCCGACAACTGCTACAAATGCCACAGCACGTATGCGGAAAAAATCAAAGGCGGCCTGCTGCTCGACAGCCGTGAGGCGCTGCTCAAGGGCGGCGATACGGGCAAGGCCGTTGTGCCGGGCAACCCCGATGCGAGCCTGCTCATCAAGGCCGTGCGCTACAACGACCCCGATTTGCAGATGCCCAAGAATAAAAAACTCGCGGATGACCAGATTGCGGATCTGGTCGCATGGGTGAAAATGGGAGTGCCGGATCCACGCTCGGCCACTGCCGACCAGCGCAAATGGAACGATAACAAAACGAATCACTGGGCCTGGCAACCCGTCCAGCGCGTGTCGATTCCCGACGTGAGCAACCCGGACTGGTGCCAGACGCCGGTGGATAATTTCATTCTCGCTACGCTGGATGAAAACGGCTTGAAGCCGAGCCCGCCGGCAGACCGGCGGACGTTGATCCGCCGTGCGAGCTTTGATTTGATCGGTCTGCCGCCCACCCCGGAGGAAGTGCAGAATTTCGTGAATGATGCTTCGACGAACGCGTTCGCCAAAGTGGTGGATCGACTGCTCGCCTCGCCGCATTACGGCGAGCGCTGGGGCCGACATTGGCTGGATGTGGCGCGCTACAGCGACACCAAAGGGCAATCCCGCCGGTTTCGGGAAGATAACATTAATCCCTTCGCGTGGACCTACCGCGATTATGTCATCCGCAGCTTCAACGAGAACAAGCCTTACAATCAATTCATCCTGGAACAGATTGCCGCCGACCGGCTTCCGTCCACGCAGCGGAATCCGGCCAACCTCGCGGCACTCGGCTTTCTTACCGTGGGCGATCATTTCCAGGGAATGCAGAACGACATTCTCAACGACCGCATTGATGTCGTGTCCAAGGGTTTCTTGGGCCTTACCGTGACTTGTGCGCGGTGTCACGATCATAAATTCGACCCGATTCCGCAAAAGGATTATTATTCATTGCGCGGCATTTTTGACAGTTGCGTGGAGCCCAAGATTGAGCCGATCATCGGCAAGGTTCCCAACACGCCCCAATACCAGGATTATTATCAGCAGCGGGAAAAACTGGCGCAGGAGGAATCCACTCTGGAGTTCAGCCTGCCGGCCTTGCGCAAGGCTGCCGACCGGGAGGCATTCAAGCAGACGCAACGGGCCTTGCAGAAGAAGGAACATGATATTGCCGAACTGGAGCTGACGCATCCCGGCGCGCCGGCGCGGGCGATGGTCTTGGAAGATGCCATGCGGGGGCATGATTCGCCGCTGTTCATCCGGGGCGAAGCCGGCAATCGCGGCGTGACTGTGCCGCGTCGGTTCCTGCAATTATTGTCCGCGCCGAACCGCCCGGTTTATACCAACGGCAGCGGTCGGCTGGAACTCGCGTTGGGCATCGCCAGCCCCAACAATCCGCTCACCGCGCGCGTGATGATCAACCGCATCTGGCTGCATCATTTTGGTGCGGGCTTTGTTCCGACGCCGGACGATTTCGGCATGATGTCCGAGCCGCCGAGCCATCCCCGGTTGCTGGATTATCTCGCACTGAATTTCATGACCAACGGCTGGGACATTAAGAAAATTCACCGGCTCATCCTGCTCTCCAGCGTTTATCAGGAAAGCAGCGACAGTAATCCGCGCTATGCCCAGACCGATCCCGGCAACCGTCTCCTCTGGCGCGCGAACATCCGCCGGCTCGAATACGAGCCGTTGCGCGACTCGCTGTTGGCCCTCGGCGGCCTGCTCGACCCCAAAGTCTATGGCCGCCCCGTGGATGTGCGCGAGCACCCGGACGCCACCCGCCGCACGGTGTATGATTTTGTGGACCGGGCCAACATTGACGACGTGCTGATCAATTTTGATTTTGCCACGCCGGATATGGTCACTGGTATCCGCCACCAGACCACCGTGCCCCAGCAGGCGCTGTTTATGATGAATAGTCCGCTTGTCATTAACCTGGCTAAGCGGCTCGTGGCGCAGCGGGATTTTGTGGAGAACCTGGACGACGCGGACCGGCTGAACTATCTCTACGAACGCATTTACCAGCGGCCGCCCAGTGCCGAGGAGACCGCGCTGGGATTGGAGTTTATAAATCAAATTCCGATCTCTGGCGAGGTCGAGCCAGTGCCCGCCGGTAAACCCGGCAATGCTGACGGGAAAAAGTTCAAGGCCGGCAAGCGGAACCGCTTCGCGGCCAGCCCCGGCAAAAAACAGGCGCCGCTGACCTCCTGGGAAGAATACGCGCAGGCCTTGTTGCAGGCGAATGAAACGTCCTTCGTGAATTGAGGGCGCCATCTGCTGGAGATTGTCCCGCGAACTATTCTTGCGGTCTTGGCGCATTAGCTGCTAAATAGCTGCCAGTCAAAGTCATGACTCGTATTGCCCTTTGGCTGGCGCAGCACCAGCTCAAATCCAAAACGCCCGCCCGCCGGTTGCGCGCGTTGCAGCGGATGCGCACCCTGCTCAATGACGCAGTTGTCGCGCTGGACGATAAAATCACCATCGCGCTGCTGGACCATGCACTGACTGACCCGGAGGTGCCGGTGCGCCAGGAGGCCGCTGCCATTCTCGGCGATCTGCGCGACGTCCGGACACTGCCGGCGCTCATTCGCGCTTTGAGCGACCTGAATGAATCGGTTCAGGAAATCGCCATCGCTGCGCTCAAGCAATTGGACGACCGTTCGGCCATCGCCGCGCTGGTGCCCAAATTGTCCCAGGGCACGCCGGTGATCCAATGGCGTACGGCGCAGGCCCTCAAGTCACTCGGCTGGCGGCCGCAGACCACGGCCGAACAAATCCATTACCACGTCGCCACCGGTGAGATCCGGCAGTTGTCCGCCTTCGGCACTGATGCTGTGAAGCCCCTGACGGAAATGCTGCGCACCGCCTCCACTGAGAAGAAGATTGCGGCCGCGAATACCTTGGGCGAGATCGGCGACCCGACTGTGTTCAAGCCGCTGCAAAGCTTGTTGCGCGACCCCGAGCCGATGGTTCGGAGCGCCGCCATCTACGCACTGGGACAGGCCGGCTGCCGCGACGCCGTGCCGGAGATCGTTGTCGCGCTGCGGGACCGCGTACGCAATGTTCGGCTTACCGCCGCCCAGATGCTTGGCTCGCTTGGCGACGCGGCGACGGTCGAGCCGCTCATCAAATTACTTGACGATAAGGATTGGGAAATCCGTCGGGTGGCGCTGGAATCTCTCGGCAAGCTGGGCGACACCCGCGCCTTTCCTTCCGTTGCCCGGCGTCTGGATGATACGGATCAGGAGGTCCGCGAGGTTGCCGCCGATGCCCTGGGACGGGTCGGTAACGAAACCATCGTTGAGAAACTGGTGATGACATTGGTGGACGCCCACGGTGGGGTGCGCCAGGCGGCAGCGCGTGCGCTCGCCAAGATTTTTCCCCGCTGGGAAACTTCTGAACGCGTCCAACGCCTGGTGCCGGAAATTCAATCGGCGATGAAGCACCGGGATATCAGTGTGCAATCCGCCGCCGCCGGACTGCTCAAGCGCGTCATCCGCCCAACTGCCGGGGACCCATCGCTCGTGTTGACGCCCGGCGCCGATCATCGGCCACCGCCACTCATCAGCCTGTTGAGCGATCTCTTGACCAATCCCGACCCCGATGTGCGCGAGGCCGTCGCTGAGACCATTGGCCGGATGCAGTTGACGGATTGCGCCGATAAATTAAAAGCTGCCTTGAACGACGCCGAGCCAGCGGTGAAGCTCGCTGTCCAAAGCGCCCTCGCCCAGCTCGCCGTCGGCGACTCTGCCGCAAGCGGCAGCAAGGTCACCTTTCTCTCTCAGACCGCGCCTTCGGAGGCCGCGCCCTCAGCCGTGGAAGACGTGCTGATTTGCTCATCGTTCGGCGAAGTGCTGCACGACCGTAACTGCCGGCATCTGGCCGACTGGCTCAAGACGCTTGAATTCATCCTGCCGCAGGCGGAGCGGTTGGGTGGACTCATGAGGCTGGGCCAGTTTCAGCGCCTGGAGATTCATACGTCCGGCGCGCGGGTCCTGGTGCTGGCCACGCCGGAAGGCGGTCTGATGTTGCGCGTGAAAAACGATTCCGCTGCGGTTCCGTTCGCAGCCGTCACTGGTATGAGCGACTCGCTGAAGGCCCAAGCCACCGACTGGCTGCGTCATACGCCGTCCTTGCGCGGCGTCCTTCTGCGCGGGTTGCGTTTTGCTGATCAGACCATTGTCTGCGACGTGGATTCGCGGGACCTCACCGTGTCCTCGCTGGAACAAGCCTATCGCACCGTGGCCGATACGTTTCAATGGCTGCTGCCGCGTCAGTTGCCGGCCGCCCGTCTGGTCTGGTGCTATGACCGGACCGCCCTGCATTGCGTGCGCCGCCCGGACAAAACCATTTTGGGTGCGATGGCCTCCGCCAGGCCGGGCGAAACGGATTTGCCCGCCCTCAACGGGCAACTCGCAAGTTTTCAAAATCTGTAAGCGGTTCCCTGTCAGTTTTTCATTTTTGATTTCGCGGGGTTCGCGTAATCTGCGTCCGAACTAATGAGTGCCGCCATTCCACAATTGAGCGCCGAGGCCGTCGCCAATCTCCCGCGTCATGTTGCCGTGATCATGGACGGCAACGGGCGCTGGGCCAAGTCGCGCCACTTGCCGCGCATCGAGGGCCATCGACGCGGCGCGGATTCTGCGCGTGAAATCATCCGCAACGCCGGTGAACTCGGGATCAAGTATCTCACGCTCTACGCCTTTTCAGCCGAGAATTGGAATCGCCCCAAAGACGAGGTGGATGCGCTCATGAAATATCTCGTCCACTACCTCAAGACGGAGACGAAGGACCTGAACAAAAACAATGTCCGGCTGGAGGTCATCGGGCAGATTCATCGTCTGCCGGATAATGTGCAGGAGCACCTGGCCAAATCCATCGCCACGCTGTCCAAGAACAATGGCCTGACGCTCATTATGGCGCTGAGCTATGGCAGCCGCATCGAGATCGTGGAGGCCGTGCGGCAGATTGCGGAAAAAGTCAAAGCGGGAAAACTGGAGGCTGGCGATATTACCGAGGCCGTCATCTCCGATCATCTCTGGACCCGCAATGTGCCGGACCCCGATCTGCTCATCCGTACGAGTGGCGAAATGCGCGTGAGTAATTTTTTGCTCTGGCAGATTTCTTACGCCGAGTTGGTCATCACGCCCACGCTCTGGCCGGATTTTAAGAAGCCGCAGTTCTTCGCCGCCCTGGAGGAATACGCCCGGCGCAACCGGCGATTTGGCGGTGTCTAACCGGCTGCTGTATGAATCCGCTCTTCGCGGTCATCCATGAGGACGCCGACCTCCTCGTTGTTCACAAGCCCGCCGATCTCGTCTGCCATCCGACCAAGGGCGATGAATATTCCAGCCTCATCAGTCGCGCGCGGATTTATCTGCGCACGGATTCTGAGCCGCGCCTGGTCAACCGGCTGGACCGCGAAACGTCGGGCCTCGTGGTCATCGCCAAAACCCTGACCGCGGCGCGCGAGCTCGGAAAAATCTGGGAAACCCGCGCCATCCAAAAGGAATACCTCGCCATTGTCCATGGCCACGTCACAACGGAGCAGGGGATGATCGACGCGCCGCTCGGTAAGGATGAGGCGAGTGTTGTGGCTATCAAGGATTGTGTCCGCCCGGATGGCGCGTCTGCGCAGACGGAATATTTTGTGGAAAGCCGGTTTTTAAAAATCATCCCGCACCACACCGCCGCACTCCCCTTCACCCGGCTTCGATTGTTGCCGCACACCGGTCGCAAACACCAGATCCGCATCCATCTGCAACATGTGGGCCACGCCATCGTCGGCGATAAAATTTACGGGGGCGACCCGGATTTATATCTCGCGCTCGTGGAAAGAAGATTGACGGAGGAGCAGCGTGGGCGGCTGCTGTTGCCGTCCCACGCGCTGCACGCCGGACGGCTGCAATTCAACTGGCGGGAACGGGCTTGGGATTTCTCCACCCCGCCGGAACCGATGCTTACGAATTTTCTGCTGGGCTAACCGGTTTTCCGGGGGCTTTTGCCACTTTGGGCGGCGTGGGCACGTTCGGCGGTTTGTTGAGCCGATACGCCTTTAACTCTGCATAGATGGATTGGGCCAGACCGGACTTGGTGAAGCCGATGGCTTTGGCGCCTTTGACCGCAAAGAATTTTTCAAAATCCGCCCCCGTGAAATGCTGCACCACCGGGTAGAAGGAAAAGTCTTTCAACACCTCTTCGCGGCTGGACTCGGCGATATCCTCGGTAATGAGGACAAAATGGAGTTTGCTCTTATTGGACCGCAACGTGTCGCGCCCCACAAGCAGTCCGCGCGTTTTTACCACAAACGGGAATAATCGTTCGACCTTTTTTTCAGGAACCATCGGTTCCGCTGGCGTTTCGTCGCTCATCACGCCAGCTTGATCTTGACCTTCTGACCTTTGATTTCAGACCGGTTTAGCTTGGCAATGATGCTGTTGGCGTGTTCGCTGGCCACGTCCACGAACGCATGGCGCTCGCGCACATCCACCTTGCCCACGACCTTGCCGGGCAGGCCGGTTTCGCCCGCTACCGAGTTCACCACATCAATGGGCGACAGGCCCTGTTCCACGCCGAGGCTGATCCACAGCCGCGTCTGCCCCACAGGCGTGCCGCGGCTTTCCTTCGCCTTCGGCTCGGCCATGGGCGCGGGCTTGGGCTTGATGAATAATTTGGACTCCGGTTTCGGTTCCGGGGCGGTCACCGAGGCCAGAATTTCTTCATCCGAAAAGGTTTTAACCGCTTCGGTTTCCTCGACGACGGGCGCCGCCGGTTTGACTGCCGGGGCCGCAACGTGTTTCTTCGGGGGCGGAATCACCGTTTTGGGAACAGTCGTGGTAGTGGCTTTCCACGGCGCGACCTTGGATTTTTTCGGGTCCGCAAACTTCGGATCAGGCCGCGGGCCGCGGTCGTCAAACCGGCCTGGGCGTTCGTCGCGGCGGTTGTCGAATTGCGGCCGGCGTTCGTCGCGGGAATTACCCCGGTCGCCCCGGTCGTCAAAGCGGCCCGGACGTTCTTCGCGTTCCGGCGGACGGTCGTATTCCTCCGTCTTCGGCGCAACTTTGGCGGCTTCGCCGCTTTGCAGCAGATGGATCAGCGCCGAGGTGATGTCGGAGGAGCTGAAATTTTCTTCGATAAGACCTTCGATCAGGCGGTCGTGCTTGGTGAATTCGCCGCTGGTGAGCAGCGCTTTCAATTTGTCGGTGAAAACATTTTCGCGGGCTTCGGCAACTTCGTTTTCGGTCGGAATCTTGCCGCGCTGTATCCGCATGTTGGTGAAGCGTTCGATGTTGCGGATCTGAAACAACTCACGGAACGGCACGAGTGAAATCGCGCGACCACTCCGGCCGGCCCGGCCGGTGCGGCCAATGCGGTGGACGTAATCTTCCGGGTCATACGGCAAGTCGTAATTGAAAACAACTTGGACGTCGTCCACGTCAATGCCGCGCGCGGCGATGTCGGTGGCGACCAGAAATTCCAGGCCTGATTTGCGAAACTTGTTCATCACGCGGTCGCGTTGCGCCTGCGTCATGTCGCCATGCAGGCGGTCGGCCTGATAGCCGGCGGCTTCGAGATGGTCCACCAGGTCGTCCACCATGCGCTTGGTGTTGCAGAACACAATGCCGAGCTTGAGGTCGTAAATGTCAATCAGCCGCGTGAGCAAATCCATCTTGTAGCGGCGATCCACTTCGTAATAAACCTGGTCCACCGTGGGCACGGTCATCGCCTTCTGCTCAATCTTCACGTTTTCCGGCTCCCGTGAATACTTTTCAATGAGGTCGCGAATCGGGCGCGGCATCGTGGCGGAAAAGAATACCGTCTGGCGATCTTTCGGCGCGTCCTTCAAAATGGTTTCAATGTCCTCGCGGAATCCCATGTTGAGCATCACGTCGGCTTCGTCGAGAATCACCATCTTGATCGTTTCGAGCCGCAAGGTGCCGCGCCGCATGTGATCCATCAGCCGGCCGGGCGTTCCGATGACGATCTGCGCGCCCTGCTTGAGACCGAAAAATTGCCGCTCATAAGATTGGCCGCCGTAGATGGGCAGGCAATTAATCCCGCGCTTGAAGAACGCGAGCTTGTGAATCTCCTCGGACACCTGGATGGCCAGTTCGCGCGTCGGGCAGAGAATTAATATCTGCACGGCTTTCAGGTTCGGATCCACTTTTTCCACGGCGGGCACGCCGAACGCGGCGGTCTTGCCGGAACCGGTCATGGACTGGCCGACAATGTCCTTGCCGGTCATCATTACGGGAATGGCCGCCGCCTGAATGGGCGATGCCTGTTCGTAGCCCAGCTTGTCAATGGCCTTGAGGAGTTCCGGGGAAAGACCGAGTTCGGTGAAAAGTTTTGGCGTCATTAAATTAAAAGTCTTTGCGACTGCGCTAATCATAGCAGAAGTCGGACGCGGAGCGAGCGTTAAATTGGCCCCGGGGTGGCAAACTGCTGCATTTTCGCCCCAAAACTTACTTTTGCCGTTGACAGTTTTCTGCCAGTCGCGAGCATTGGCGTATTCAGATTTCATGAACAACCGACACGATAAAATTCTGTTTTGGGGCTGCTTCATCGCCCTGATCACCACCAGCTACGCGTTCATCAGCCGCATTATCCTGTGCACCGGCGCGGCGTTTGCCACCGGGTTCGGCCTCGATAAGGTTTCCGTGGGCGAACTGGTCGGCGCGGGCATCTGGCCGTTCGGCGTGAGCATCATTGTGTTCAGCCTCTTTATTGATCGCATCGGCTACAAAGTGGCGATGCTCTTCTCGTTCGCCAGCTATCTCATTTACATTGCGTTGGCCTTCGCGGCTTACAGCGCCGTCCATGGGGTCACCGGCGATGCGCTCGTCGCGGCCCAGCATCACGGGTATCACCTGCTGTATTGGGGCAGCATCATCCTCGGGCTCGGCAATGGCAGCGTGGAGGCTTACATCAACCCCATCGTCACCACGATGTTTAATACCGACAAAACCAAATGGCTCAACCGCCTCCACGCCGGCTGGCCGAGCGGCTTGGTGCTGGGCGGACTTTGCACCATCGCGTTGGCGGCGAACACTGACTGGCGCCTCACGCTGGGGCTGATTTTAATTCCCGCCTTCACTTTCTTTTTTATTCTCGTCAGCCTGAAATTCCCCAAAAGTGAACGCGAACAGGCCGGCGTCAGTTACCTGGCCATGCTCAAGGAGCTCGGTTTTTTTGGAGCGCTCGCCGGTTTTGGGCTGGTCATTTTTCAACTCGGCCAGGTGTTTAGCTGGTCGCAAAATGCCAGTTGGTTATTGACCGGGATCGTTGCGGTCGGATTTGGCGTCGTGACCCGCTCCTTGGGCCGCGGCATTCTGGCGTTTCTGATCGTGGTCATGATTCCGCAGGCGACCACCGAACTGGGCACGGACGGCTGGATCACCTCGTTGATGGCGTCCCCGATGCAAGCCGCCGGCCATAACCCCGCGTGGGTGCTGGTTTACACGTCTGCCATCATGGTGATTTTGCGTTTCTCCGCCGGGCCGCTCATCCACAAACTGTCGCCGCTCGGCTTGCTCGCCACGTGCTCCGGGTTGGCGGCGCTGGGCCTGTTCGCTCTGTCCAAAACTGCCAGCGCAGGTGTGTTCACCATTTTCGCGGCGGCCACCCTCTACGGCGTCGGCAAAACCTTTTTCTGGCCGACGATTCTCGGCCTCACTTCCGAGCAGTGCCCGAAAGGCGGCGCGCTCACCCTGAACGCCATGGGAGGGATCGGTATGCTGGCGGTGGGTATCCTCGGCGCCCCGTTCATCGGCTATTTGCAGGAATCTTCCGCTACCCGGCAGCTGGCCGCCGCCAACCCCGCGCTCTATCAAACGGTGACGGTCGAGAAAAACTATCTACTCGGCAAGTATCAGGCGATTGACCCGGTGAAAAGCGCTGCCGTGACCGACTCCGCTTCCACCGCTGCCATCAATGCCGCCACGACCACCGGCCAGTTTAGCGCGCTCGGTAAAATGGCGTTGTTCCCCATCTTCATGTTCGCCAGCTATGTCGCCCTGATGCTGTATTTCAAATCGCGCGGCGGCTACCGGCCCGTCCAACTGGCGGCGAAGCCGGAATAAAAGTACGCCCCGGGTTAGCTGCGCGGCGGCACGGGACGTAGCCCCAGATGCCGCCAGGCGGTTTTTTCGTTCAAGCAAACCAGCCAGTCGTCGTTGCGGTTCACCACTTCGAGGATTTCTGCTTCGTCCAGAATCATGCACGCGGTCGAGAGCGCGTCCGACTCGGCCGCACTGGACGCCAGGGCCCAGGCGCGGGTCCGCCGCGCGCCAGCCAGTCCCGTGCGTGGATCGAAAATATGGTGGCCCTTCACTGCCAGACCGGATCCGCTCAGGGAACTGTGCGTCAGCCAGTGCCGCGCCGCCGCCGGGCCTTCGCCCAGCCCGCAATCCCAGCCGGTGGTACCCGCCGGTTCCGCCCCAACGAGAATGCTGCTGCCGCCGGCCACCAGCATAAAGCCGGGGCATTCCCACTCCCGGAGCACGTCAGCCATGCGGTCCAGCGCAAACCCTTTGCCAATGGCGCCCAGATCAAACTCCAGTCGCCCGCTGTCACAGCGGAGGGAATATTCGGCTTCCACCAGCGCCCACAGCGGTTTGGTCATCTGGGTTTTCAGGGCCGCCGCCGTCACCGAAAAAGCGCCGCGCGTGGCGAACTCCATGCGCTGCGCCTGGCGCAGGCAGGCCAGCACCGGCTCGCTCAAGCGCAGCTTTTCGCCCGGAGCCAGTTGCGCAATCTGGCTGATTTCACTGTTCGCGCGGAAGCGGCTCAGGCGCGATTCCAATCCGTCCGTCACCGCCAACGCGGCCTGTGCCGCCTGCGCCGCGTAAGTCTTATCCTCGTTGGCGATGCGCACCTGAAATTGGGTCGCCATCGCGTTGTGATTGAATATATGGATGCCGGATTCACTCATGGCCGGGAGGGGATTTCGGGGGAGCCCACAATATCAGCAGGACATTCGGCCGTACCCCGAAAAATTCCGGACGGAACGTCTTCAAACGTTCGGTCAGTTTGTCGGAGACCTCCGTGGTGGTAATGAAATAATCGGCCTCGCCGGCGTCCTGGTTGGGCTGCCAGAAGCCGACGTGTGAAAAGCTCCTCAAATACCACGGCAAGGGCCAGGCATCCGCGGCAATGACGGCGATGCGCGGGTGGCTGAGGTGGTGTTCCCGGTCCAGTTCCTTCAATCGCCCGGGCAGGCTCATCACATCTTCCGTCGTGTGCGCATAGGCGTAGGGATTGGTCTCTGCCGTCGGATGTTGGAATACGCGCTGCCGGGTGTCGTGGGCGATGAGTAATCCCAGGGCCCCGCCACCGATCAGGAGGGCGGCACGCCCGGAAACCCGGGCGGTGGCGGACCAGATCCATTCCACGGTAAACCCCGCTAGCAGGGTGAGGGGCAGCCAGAGGTTTAAAGCCAGCCACGGCGTTTTGTAGGGGATGGCACAGTACGTGGCGTAGATCAGCACCGTGTAAATCGCCAGTGTAATGCGGACAGTCGAGCGGGGCGTGCGGCAAATTCCCAGCAGCGAAATTCCCAGCACCAGAGCGCCGGACCAACCGCCGGCCAGCAAAACGAGGTAATACCAGCAGGGCTTCTCATGACCTTCGCCCCCGGCGCGCGCCGCCAGATGGGGAATGGCGCGAAACAAGTCTGCCAGCGCTGACCAGTTGTGCCCGCCCCAGGTGAAGAGCCACACGCCTGCAACCAGAAAGCTGATGACCGTCGCGAGCCAGAGTCGTAGCGGCGGG